>Ga0228615_1000006_pt1 | contig 146454 bp, 120 predicted proteins | sample 16DmetaG_FD_190530 | JGI IMG/M metagenome (GOLD analysis project Ga0228615, IMG submission 190530) | Seawater microbial communities from Monterey Bay, California, United States - 16D | ecosystem: Environmental > Aquatic > Marine > Coastal | place: USA: California | collected 2016-10-17
TGGAACGCTCATTGGAGGGTTAATCATTCGAGTCACCGTTTCTTGCGCTGTATTGGCGTGCAGAGAACCGAAGGAACCATCGTGACCGGTGTTCATTGCTGTCAACAAAGTCGCAGCCTCTGGACCACGGACTTCACCAACAATGATGCGATCTGGTCGCATTCTTAGGCTTGATTTGAGGCAATCGTTCATATCTATTTCAGAGGTTCCATCGGGACGCTCGCGACGTGTTTCCATGCGCAGCCAGTGGTCGTGGTAGACTTGCAATTCTGCGGTATCCTCAACCGTCAGAAGGCGGCGGTGCCAAGGAATATACATCCCTAGGCAGTTGAGGGTCGTTGTTTTACCAGAACCCGTACCACCAGCGATGACAAAGTTGGCGGGTCGACTGTCCAAACCTTCAATCCAAACCCACATCATTGCTGCAAGGCGTGTATTCACCGTTCCGAATTTAATCAAATCAATCATTGTCAAAGGATCTTCCTTGAACTTACGAATCGTCAGTGTAGGCCCGTCTGGTGAAACAGGTGGGATTGTCCCGTTCACACGGGAACCGTCATGCAAGCGCCCATCAAAAATTGGCACCATCCCAGGCCCGTCGCCCAATGGAACATTGGTGTAAGAGGCGATGTTCTTTGCAATTTGTAATCCTGCGTCATTTTCGATGATGAGGTTGGTCCTGCACATGCCGTATTTTCTGTGAGCTACTTTGACTTCCTGTTGTCCACCGTTGTACATGACTTCTTCCAGATTATCGTCATCAAGAAGGAGTTGAAGGTCACCGTGAGGGTTGGGTTGTGCTTGCCCGTCAACGTGATAGATCGGCGAGGGATGGTTTCCTTCAGTGTAAATTGTTACCAAGCCGTATTGTTCTAGAATTGTTTGACTCATTGTTTAACCTCCAATCATGACCACTGCGCCAAGATAGAGGCCCATGGATAAAGCGATCCACAATGGCATCCACCAAAGTGCGTCCTTGAAGCGCCCGAGCATTCGTCCTGAAACGCCTAGGGCGATGGCTGATGCTGCTCCAAAGAAAAGAGAGAATGTTTGGTTGAAACTGTCGATTTGGAACCCACTGGAAGAAGGGGCAAAGAGCCCGACAATGAAAGCGATCAAAACGGGTAGGCCAACCGACACGAAGAGGACAATCAGCAACCCTCGGCCGAGAAGTTCTTCCTCTCGCTGATTCATCAGGTCATTTAGTCGCTCATAATCCATAGCCAGGTCTGCAAGAATTTGTTGCAAAGGTGCGTCTTGCTCAATTGCAGTTTCGATCAGAACCATGACCCTCTGCACTTGGGAGGATCGGGTTTTGGCTGCAAACGCAGAAAGAGCTGCCTCGAATGAAGAAGAGTGGCTTTCCTCTAGAGTTTCACTCAGCAAGGTGCCCAAGTGACCCTGTACGTTGCGTGACTGTTCCATCATCGCTTCCTGAATGCCTCTTCCTGCACCAACAGTATCGGATAATGACTCGAGCAATCCCGGCAATGCATTCTCTATAGAACGGCGCCTCTTACGCTCCATCATTGGTGGAATCCCACCTGCAGCACATGCAATTCCAATCACTGAAATGTACAACAACAATGGGCTGTTGTTGAAAGTTTCAAGCAATCCAAACAACATCAAATCACAACCCTGGATCCTTCGTATGTGCCTTCAGACCAATCATCATCATCCCAATCAGGGTAATCACCAAGCCACCTTGGACAACGGAGTTGATCATGCCTTGGTCGATTGCGCCAACAATTGCTTCAGCGCCATCCCCAAGTATTTGCGGAACCAAACCTACGATGGCGAGAATGATTGGTCCAATCATCCCGATTGAAAGAAGGGTTTCTGGGACTGCACCAAGTTCCTCGATGTACTTTTTCACAGCTTCAGTTCGCTCATTTTCCATCCGCACGCCTTGCTTGCGGAGGGTTTCTACGATGTCGGTGTTTTGAGTCACGTTAGAATACATGGTGTTGAGCAGTCTGCGGTAACCTTCGGATTCTGCTTTCTTGATCATGGCCTTCAATTCCGGAGCAAGTCCTCTTGAGTTTCCTTTACGCAATCGCTTCATCATGCCAGAGAAGTCCTCAGAAATGATTCCGTAGCCTCCACTCCCAACGGTGTGGATTGCTGCTTCAAGACCAACACCGGATGACAACAAGACATCGAGTGTACGGATGACATAGAGAATTTCTCTCTGTTCATCCAACTTTCTCATTTCGTCACCTCAGACAATGTCTTCAATCAATTCGAACATGAAGGATTCGTTACCACCCTCGTATTCCATCACTGAAAATAGGACTTTGACATCACGCTCTTCAAAGGGGTCGTGAATGTAAGGTTGTCCGCTTCTGAACATGCCCAGGATGCGCTTGTACTCTTCCAAACTGATTTCGCCACGGATGGTGTAAACTGTCGATTCGGAGCCCTCATCATGGAGGTTGTCACCCTCGCCACCTCGAATGATCGTTCGTGTCAAACGACGAGTGAGGCGAACATGAATATCACAATTCGGTATCCTCACCCAATCTGAACTCGTTGTGCCCGTCGCGGGACGAATAAAGAAATCTGTTCCAGCCATGCAGTTGACCCCTGTTCTCCGCACGCATTGAGAAGGACTTCAATGTTGGGGGAGAAATTGAATCATGCCACAATTCTGAACCAGCCAAAACGAGGCTCATGCAGCGTCCCTTCGTTGGATAATTCGTCCAACTTCGACTCTGCGAGTTGCCGATCAATTCCACGGGCACCTGCATTGGTCAGAACCGTTTCAAAGTCAACGCCGTCGCCCTGGTCCAATTGCCCAATAATGGCCACCAATGTTTCCTTGACATCGTCCTCATCGGATTCTGCCGATGAGTCATCCCCATCAAGTCTAGTTTGAGGAGGGGGGGCAGGCTGACTCGCAGCCTCCATTCGCCCTTCTGCAATGTCCAATGCTTGCATCACGTTGAGGGTGTAACTTTCGGTATCGAATTCACCGTAGTGATTTCTGGAAAGCAGCAAACCTTCGACCATGTGCTCCGGCACGCCTGAGGCTTTGAGCCCCTCAGCTGTCGGTTCTGCGCTGAGTGAATCATTGTGAATTTTCATTCGCTGAAGCGTTCCTTCTGATGCGCGTGTAAGCCACAAAGCGTAGGTTTTAGCATCAATTTCACATGCTTCTTCTGGACGCAGTGAAGTATAGACTGCCCCCTCATCGGTTTGATACCAACGTGCTTTGGCAGTCATCAAGAGGAGAACTGGTTCACCAGTCTCCGTTTTCTCAACCAGAGAGAGGGTTAATTCCCGCATCGATTCTGAGGCATAGTCACCAACTGAGAAGTAATGCAATCCTGATGGATCACGCATCTGACCTTGGTACAACGTTGAGCCGTTGGATGTTTCTCGAACCTCAAGACGTTCCAGTAAACCTGCAACGATGACTCGATTCACTTTTGCGCCAAGCTTTGTAATCACGAAGGATGGGTCATATTCCCCCGATCCTTTCTCGTTCAATGTGGCTTCACTGAACTCAGAGGCGAGCATGTGCCAGGCTGGCTGGCGGCGAGCACGAGGTGCAGATTGCATCATGCCACCCCCCAATGCGCTCGCAATTCAGTGGCCCGCATCCCTGCGTCTTCTTCGATAATCTCGGCACCATCTGCCAGCATCATTGCGCCTTGCTCATCGACAATTGTACGGCCTGTGGCTCGTACCATTCGCCCGAGCAACAAGCCCCTCAAATGTTGGACAAAGGCCATCTGACCATCCGCATCCACGGCGGACTTCATCTGTTCTTCATCCATCCCCAACAAGCCAAGTGTAGCGGCTTTGTTGGTCAGCAGAGAAACGCTGGATTTTCCATCATCCACAACAAGGCGCAACCGCACATCGCTGTTGCCATCGTTTGGACCGTGTTCTGCACAAGCCCCTTCACGCAAGACGCGGCGGCATTCTGTGCATCGTTGAATGAAGCCTGAGTCTTCACGAACGCTCACCACAACAGCAGAGGTTGAGACGCCAACTCGACTTGCACCCGTGGCAAGTTCGTGAAGGTCAACTTCGGCGGTGTGGTTTGTCAAATCAAGATCTGAATCCCAAGGGGTTGCATCAAGCAGTTCCACTTGGTCCATGGTGTCAATCGTGATGTCAGGAATCCCCTGCCATGCACGAACGCGAACGCCCTTCAAGCGCACCGTAAGAGGCAGTTGTGACTCCGTGATTGGCAATTCACTCCATGCGCTCATTCGGCAGCGGCCGGTTGGATCAGCAATTTGGCCAGACCAGAGGAAACGCTCTTCGCCGTCACGGGTGAAGGAACGCTTTGTCCATTCAGTGATCTGAACAACAGCGTCCACATCCCTTGCGCCGTCTCGCAATTGAGAGATGGTCAGTACGGTTTGTTGGGAGAGTGCATCAGCATCTGCGAAGTTCTTGTCATGATAGATTTCGACCTTTGTGGTGCGACCGAAATTCAGCTCAGGTGTATCTCTGAAGGTGCGCACTTGTGCACCCTCAATTTTGAGAAGGCTTCCAACTTCATGTTCGAAAGGTTCCCAAGAAAGGAAACCAATGGTACCGCTTTCGTCGGCAATCCGGCCTCGGACGATGTCCAAAGAACCAGAGCCATCCTTCTTGTGAATTTGATCTGGCCTTGAAGCAAGCACGCGTCCTACAACACAAACATAGCCATCAGATGGAAGCGTGTTGATGTCTTGAGGCTCACCAGGGGCAACAACAGGACGTGTTCCTTCACGGACAACGGCAATCCGAGTCGATTGGTTGATGTTGAGCGACATCCGGCCTTGATATTCATTGACGGAAGCGCCTTCAATGCGCACAATTGAACCAGGAGCTAAGTTTGCACTTGGACCCCAGTCCTTGTATTCCCATCGCGTTTTCTCACCTTTTTCTTCCCAAGGATTATCTTCAAGGAGACCAAATGCAATTTGTTTTTGCTCACCACGGATGGTCTGCTCTCTCATGTTATGGGAGATGATTTCAACTTCGATTTCGACATCTTTGTCGTTCCCGTTAAGCTCGCTCAATTTGCTTACTTTCTTGGTGTTTCGTGGCGCTGATGCGCCACCCTGCGAGGGGCTTCGATTCGTCGGAACGGATTGTTCACCCTTAAATCGCCGAAGAATGGAACGCATTGCATCTTGAGGTGGAATGTAGAATTCTGTCTCATATTTTGCGAAGGCTTCCGCCACCTCTTTCGGATCTGCATCGGGGCATTCAGCGAGAATAGCATTGACATGCGATTCGTACTTTTCAGACATGTTCATGTCCTCCGTCAGACGTTTTCGTTTGATGCCTGTACGGAGAACAGGCTGCGGGCTTTCGTGCGGATTGGTTGAGTCTATACACTCCCTTGACCTCCATGGTAACAAAGAGAGATGACGACGGAACTTAAACAATACCGTGTGAATTCTTTGCATCCCATCATCGATGGACAATCTGAAGACTATGCTGGGTTGATCCTAAGTCCTTGCATCATCAACACGTCGGGTAAATGCATGCTCCCTGAGGAGTAGGAGCCTTGAATTCGGACATCATCGCCAAGATGCACGTCATCAAGAAGGGCACCCGCTAGGTTGCCTGAAAGTCCAGCCTGTTTAACTGGACCTAGAATTTCTCCGTTCTCCACCCGTAAGATGGTGCTTGTTGTGACCGAAAAATCACCGCTTGTTGGGTTTGCAGTGTGAGCGCCCATAACGCTGTGAACGATGTAGCCGTCATTCATTCGCTCGAGAAGTGCATCCTGTGAATGGCCGCCTTTCTTCGATGTCATTGTGAAGTCCTTACAACCGGTACCGGGAGGGGCTTGATGCCCACCACGCACAGCAGAACCTGTGGTGTGCGCAGCCTCGATTCTGCCTTCAGCAACCTGTTGAGCAGCATCCCGTGTCGACCATAATGAACCAACTAAACGGCCCGAATCTACGAGCACCTGGCGCCGTGTAGGGACACCTTCACCGTCCCGTGAACTTGCTGACTTACCGCCAATCATTCGACCATCATCCACTAATGACAAATCTTCAGCGAGCACTTTTGTGTCTTGCTTACCCGACCAAAAAGATTCATCCCGCACGAGACGATCACCTCGCAATGCAGTTGGGACCACCATTGAGAACAATGGAGAGAAGCCTTCGCTGGTCATTAGCACGGGTGCATCTTGAGGAGTGGTGTCTACCTGAATCGGTCCGCGAGTCACTTGGGCCCAATGCACAGCACTGGCCACACTTGAAGGCACATCTGGAAGCAATTGCCTGCTTGAATCTCCTTCGTAGGAACTGGTCAGTTCATCGTTGGCGTCAATCGAAACTTGAACACCAATTCCGTGTGATGTTGTGATGCCTGAGGATTCGATGCCTTCGCTGGAAAGAATGGCCGAGGCAGTCGCACCGACACCAAGGCCACCGCCTGTGACCACAGCTCGTGCATCAAGCGAAGCAACCTCACTGAGAATTGCATCAGCTTGCTCAAGCAAATCTTCTGGACCTAGATCTAAGATGCGTTGATCAAAAAGACCGTCAACTTGGGGAGCGTCTTCCGCAGACGGAAGGACAAACCCAGCCACCGATGGCGAAGCACGTGCAATATCCATGGCTTGTTTCAATGCTGATTCTGCAGATTCTACGTCCACGAGATAAGCGTAGCCAAAACGGCCATCCTCAACGACACGGATTCCGTACCCACCTTCGCCACCACCTGCAGCCAAGGAAATCTTACCGGCTTCGATGTCCAGTTGGTGCCCGTAAGATTGGTATGCGACAATTTCCCATTGCTCAATGCCTTGGTTTTTGCACATAGTGCCAATGGTTTGGCACCCAGCATTAATGCGATCAACGGCGTCATCTGGAAGCATGGTCAGCCCACCAATGCTTGGGAGATTCTCATGATTGGGCCACCGTCGCCAACTGGGACAGTTTGACCCTTTCCACAAAAGCCAGGGGCGGCAAGACGAGCGTCTTTGGTCAGTCCATCAACGTCTTTTAAGATCTGGAGGGTTAATCCGCTCACACTCACATCTTTGAGTGGTTTAGTGAGTTCTCCATTTTCAATCAACCAGGCTTCCTGTGCCGCGAATTGGAAGGAACCACGTCCCGTGTCCACTTGCCCACCTCGTGAACCACATGCGTAGACTCCGTAACTGATGTCCTCGATGAGTTCATCCAAATCGTTGTGAGTTCCACCTTGAATCAACGTGTTTGACATTCGCACCAGCGGGTGGTGCAGTCCGTCTTGTGCCCGGGCGCCAGCATTGGGGGCAATTCCGAAGTGATGTGCTGTCTCTCGATGGTTGAGGTATTCAGTCAGCACTCCATTCTTGATCAAGCACTTTTCGCGGGTATCCAAGCCCTCATCGTCGATTGGATGAGCGCCATAGCCGCCACGGATGGTTGGGTCGTCAACCACAGTTACAATGTCGTTTCCAATCGTTTGTCCCAGTTTTCCATCAAGGCAAGAATCGCCTGCAGCAACTAAGTCCGCTTCGCACGGATGGCCAAGCGCTTCGTGGATGTAGACGCCAGTGAGGTCACGGTCTGCAACAAGTGGGATTTTTCCTGAAGGTGCACGCTCTGCTTTCAACAACCGCAGGGTTGCTGTCTGGGCGCTGCGGCCCAAAGCACCAAGGTCGCATGATTCGATGACTTCAAGGCCACCTTCTCCACCATGCCTCGTTCTATAGGAAACGACATCGCCACCATCTCTCCCAGTCACGGTGGCATTGATCAAGGAACGTTGGAAGGACCATGTGCGGTTCATTCCTTCCGAGGTGATCAGTTCTGTGTGGAGGTGTTCATCGTGCCAACCACAGGTCACTGAAACAATGCGGTCGTCTTCTGAAGCGCTGTCATACAGTGTGTTCAAGTGGTGTAATTTTGTATCGAGGTCGGTGTTACGCACGTCCTTTTTCGGTTTCCAATGTTCCTCGCTTTCAATGATCGGAACTTCTGCAAGTGCCACAGGTCGATCCTTTGATGCACGACGTGCTGCTACAGCTTTTGCCAAACGCACTGTGGATTCAACTTGTCCGGGCAATGAGGTGACATCTGTGGTGGAGTGAACACCCCATGCACCGTCGGCAAGGATTCGCATGGTGACGCCGATCTCTTGACCGGGAATGGCGCGTTCCAGTTTACCATCTCGAAGGGCAACAGTTGAATCTGTGATGGCCATCAATCGGACCTCTGCATACGATGCGCCAAGGTCTTGTGCATGGCCTAAAGCCGCTTGAATCTTTGATTGTTGGAGGTACCTTCCAGTTCCGGGAAAGTGGCCGTCGGTTGGGCTAGCGCTCATCACCATGAAAGGCGGTGGGGCCAATAGTGCTTGAACCCTGCTCTATTTCGTGCTCAAGAATGGAACTCAGCAGAAAGCACATGGCCCACCAAAGCATCGCATGTTGGCGCACCTGTATCAGCGGAAAGCAAGCCCAAGCGTTCAGCACCTTCCGTGGTGCATTCAAGGCCTTTATTCGTCAGTTCAACACCGAGTGAAGCAGCGAGGTCAGCAGCTTGTGACTCAATCATTGCCACCTGTTCTGCGTCAGGCTGAGGTAAGGTTTCGATTGATCCTTCACCCACTGGCAATCGTAAAAAGCACCCAAACAGGTCATCATTTCGCACACCTGCACGCTTGAACGCCTCGGAAACATGGTGTGTTCCCGCCAGGTATCTCAAAAATTCAGCATCGAATGAACGAGCCAATGATGTGCCTCGTTGTTGCCGGCGTGCAGCACTGTGCCACGCTGTCCAGAGTTGGGCATGACACTGTGCAACTCCTTCGCCAACCAAGACCCAATGCTCATCAGGCCTGTGTTTTAGGAAGGCTTGAGTGAATTCTGGGCCTTCAAGTGGACTTCCAGCATGCCACGCAAAGAAAGGAAAGATGACCTCAGTCATACCTCGCCGAGGAGGAAGGGAATTTTCAATCATCCGATGAACCCTCACCTGCTAGAGGGACATCATCCTCATGCACCACAGAGGGCGTTGATGAAACTGATGCTTGCTTTTTGATTACTTTTTCCACTTCAGTGAGGATCTTTTCAAGCAGCATTGGCCCCCATCCACGTAAGGCGAGCAATTCATTGCGTTGCTTTCGGGAAAGATGCAGAACATCTTGGGGAGTACGAAGGGACAATTTTGCCAGTTCTCTCGCTCTTGCACGGCCCACGTGACGGATATTGACAAGTTGGAGGAGGTCTGGTTTGCATCCATGGCGGGTGCGTTGTCTAAGGACATCAATAATGCTAGCCAGTTGATCAATCTCCGCCAAGTGTTCCTCTGAAAAGACGTCATCTGTAAGCAGAACTTGCCGCGCAGCAGAGAGCAACCAACCCATCAAATCCACTCGGTGATGCACGTCACCAGGGCTTACATCAAGGTCGCTTTCAATCTCCCTCATCGTTTCTTCTTCCATCCACTTTTCCAGCATCCAAGCCGATTTCACATAACCCAGCAGCCGTTCTTCAAGCGTCACATCTGTGAGCAGCTCATCCTCGATTGAATTGGTCTTTAGCCAGAGAAGCGAGTTGACTTCCATATCGCTATTTTTGGCCCAAAGGGAACTAAAATCTGGTGTTGTGGTCGCAAGTTGCAGAAGGCCAAATTCTGTGACGGGTGCATTTTGCCTCACAAGTCGACGTACTGCACGGCGTAATCCCGTACGAAGCATCGACGCAGAGAGTGGATCAAGGTACATCTGAGTCACCCTTTCACCCATCATTGTCGCCTCATACTGCATGCCATCGTGGTCCACACCAGCAGCTTGACCCCACCCCCCAACTTGAGCAAGGTCTGTTGCTTGAGTGAACCCAAGTGAGGCTTTTGTGAATGCAGATTCTGTCCGGATCATTCCTGTAACCGGAGGCTGAGGTTCAGTTTGGAGATCAACGCCGCCTGTCTTTTGCGCAATTGAGGCCCAGATTGGCATCTCGTCGTCCCAATCTTCGCCCCCAGCCTCAACGCTTCTGTCCGCTCGCCGAGCAGCATAGTCTTCATCGACACCAACACGGCGAATGAACCGTTCAGCAACCAACCAGTCAATCATTCGGTCGAGTTGTTCTTTCAAATAAGTTGGAGAGACTGAAGCTCCAAGGAATGTGGCTTGGAAAAAGTCCCCCAATTCACCCCGATGGCGTAAGCCACCGGTCGCAATGGCTGCCAGTAGGTGAGTGCGCAACGCTGGCTCGCTCGAAAGTTTGGATGAAATGGATTCGACCGGGCCAAAGAAATAGCGTTGACTCACATCATCAGCAATCGCCCATCCATCCGTTCCTTTGCACAACACCCAAGCCTCGCCAAAGGCATCGTACTTCGGCCGCCCTGCTCTTCCGAGCATCTGTCGAACTTCCATGACCGGCAAGGGGCGGCTCATGCCATCATCCCATCGTTTGAGGTCGCGAACAAGCACACGGCGCGCTGGGAGATTCACGCCGGCCGCGAGCGTGGGCGTTGCCGTCAAACCAACGAGCAGGCCTTCTTTGAATGCCCCTTCAATCGCCTTTCTTTGGCCGTGAGTGAGCCCTGCATGATGGAAGGCAACACCTCCGCGAATTGCAGTTGCCAAACGTTCAGCCATCGCAGTTTGTTGGCGCCCTTCCAAACCGTTGGCGAAGTCATCAAGTCTTTTGAGGCGGTCTGGGTCCTCTTTTGTCAAGCGCTTCTGGACACGCTTTGCTAATTTTAGCGCCTCTGATTGAGCGCTGCGTCGAGTGCCAACAAAAACCAAAACTTGTCCATCTTGGTCCAATGTGTCGTTGACGACGACCCAAGTAGGATGGGATTTTGGACCTTCAATGTCACGGGGAGGTTGCAAGGATTCACCATCTGAACTCATCGCAGAAGATTGAACGAGCCTTGGTTCAAGATGAAGATCGTGGAAGGTGCTGTACTCAAGAGCCACTGGCCGCCAATCGGACAACACCAACGTGGCATTGAGCCATGTGGCAAGATCCTGGCAATTGCCGACGGTGGCAGAAAGAGCGATGATTTGCGCTTTTGGACGAAGATGGCGCAATCTCGTTAGGTTGATTTCAAGCGTCGGGCCTCGAGTTGAATCGTTCATAAGATGGAACTCATCAGCGATAACAATCGACACATTCGCCATCATTTCAGAGCGATTCCTCATCAGAGAATCTAACTTTTCCGAGGTGCAAACCAAGACATCGCATTCCTCAATTTTTTTTGCTTCAGCAGATGCATCGCCAATTCCAAGTCCGACGGTCAAATTCACTGACCTGCACAACTCGCTCAGATCATCATACTTCTCGCTGGCAAGGGCCTTCAAGGGCACAATGTAAACCGCCTTTGAACCCGGTTCATCGACAAGAAGGCGTTTCATAATCCCGATGTAAGCAACAAGCGACTTACCGCTTGCAGTTGGAATTGCGAGCAAAGTATTGGATCCTGAGAGAACACTTGGCATGGCCTCGTGTTGAGGCGGATGGAGGTTGGAGATGCCCCATGATTGTTCTAGGAATTCACTCACTTCGAAAGGCAAATCAAGTGCCCTAACCGCACGGTTCGCCTCCTCCATGGAATGCCACCAGCGCCAACAGTCCAAAAGGACAACGCCTCAACTTGTTCAACCCGACATCCCTAAGACCTGCCTCATTCTGTCGAGGCACATGAGCGATGATGTCGAAAGCATGGTTGAAGAACGGCTCTCCGTATTTGATGACGAACCAGATTTGAACGACTGGGTGGAAGTCATGTGTGGTGCTGCTATGGCAGTGCTCGGAATATTCCACCTCATCCAGCCGGGTGAACTCATCAATCCTGATGTCATGCGTTGGTTTTCTGCCGCAGTCGTAGCCGCAGGTGCCGTGTGGGCAGGCCATGGATTGAAAGACATGGCCGTCAAGGAAATCCGCCGCTCCATCGCCATTCTAGAAATGTCAGACAGCGACGATGGTCCAGATCATGGTTTAATCCGTGATGTGCTGCTCAATCCTCAGGCTTACAGCGAATTCCTGCTCGAATCCTATGCAGCAGCATGGGAAGATGGAATCATCACCGAGGAAGAACTCGCCGAATTACGCTCCTTCCAAGAAGTCCTTGGCATCACGGACGAAGACGCTGCAAAGATGAACCTCGAAGCTGCGGTCAAGTCAGCATCCAAGGACGGAAAAATCACCAAAGACGAGGAAGCAGCCATCAAGAAGGCCGCTGCTGAAGCAAAGGAAGACGGTGACTCAATGGTCCTCGATGCCAAGGAAAAGGCCAAGAAAGAAAAGTGATCAAACCCAACGGTTGGCCGTTTGAAACACTTGCTCAGCGAGTTGCCTTGCCTTGTGCCTGCGGGTGTATTCAATGCGGGATGATACACCTAACATCACCATGCCAAGTATCGCCAACGGAGTTGATGCTGGAACAAGCCCAGAAGCATTACGAAGCGCAAACCCTTGAGGCACATCAGTTGAATCAAAACCATCGGATGGAATAAACCGGACGTCCAAGAGATCGAGGTCGCAATCACACAAGGTCACTGAAATTTGGTCAGGGAACAACGAAGATTGCAACAACACCCAGTCGTTCTCTGATATCGAAGCTGGACGTGTGCCCCATGCAGGCACGCTTACCGACCCTGTAGCCGGTGCGTCCACCATGTCAAACTCAAGATGGAAGATTGGCGATGTAGGCTTTTCATCAACCACCAAAAGGCCCTCGAGCATCAGTAAATCAAGCAACAAAGAACGGCCTGCGAGAAGAATGAACCTTACCGTCTGTTCTTCGAGTAAACCTTCGTCAGTGGTCTGAACTCCTCCTCGGGCAACCTGGCCGAAAATAGCGTTATCGAGCCGAAGCGACTCAAGTTCTGGCACAACAAGTTGCCATCGACCATCGTCCATAGGCCTCGCTTCTTCAACCACGAGTCGAACGTTCAGTTGTTCACCTCCGAGCATGCCCCACGTTGCACCTGTCTGACTGATGAGGACCTGCTCAGGAACACCCGGATAGGAAACATCCCACAATTGTTGAAGTCGCATATCAACCAATTCATCCAATGTAAATTCATTTTCAAGTTGGACTTCATCTGCACCAGCCCAAAGGGGATGAAATACGCCACCAAGCAGTAAAAGAAGAACTCCAGGCGTAAACACGCCCCATCTCAAGTTGGCTGAGGTTGAATGACGAAGGGAATCGACGCCAAACACGAGCAACACAGCGACCGAGAACAGCAAGAACCCATAGCCTTGGGACTCGAGGGTGACTGCCCCGCTTTCTTCACCAAGGGCGGCCGCACCCACAGGGTAATACGACGCACCACTGAACCCACTTGGATCAAGTGGACCAAGGCCCTCATACGCCAATTGTCCGGTCCACGTGTAGGGTTGGAATTTCTCGGCAATACCCCCAAGGCACAGAGTGTATTCACCCAAGGGCAAAGCGCGCCAACGGTAGGTCATTCGGGTGAAATCATCATCTTCGGAAACAATCACTTCAGGGCCTGGGGCTTCACGCCCATTCGGTTGGAACAAATCTGGAACTGGGTGCACCTGCTCAACCTCGATTGGGACCGCTTCCCAGCGAACAAGCACGGAGAGAACCTCGTGCTGACTCACTTCGAACACCCAACAATCCCTGTCATTTTCAACCAAAGCCCCTTCATGAGTGGTTTCAAAATCAGTGGAACGTGGTTCCAGTTCGCTGGATGGTTCATCTGTATTTCGAGCATCGATGTCCTCTGACCAATCGATGTCCAATTCCAAAAAGGAGTTCCCTCGCATGTGCAGTTCCCATGTACCGGGGCGGTCCAGAACAAAAGTGAGACGAAGGCGAACTGGATCTTCTGGCCACAGCAGCCTTTGACCGTTCAAGTTGAGAGCCTCATCAGTCAACACAAATGGTTCGTTTTGAGTTTGGTCGGGCAGTGGTTGAGCGTCGAATTCCCATTCAGTGACTGTCTGACCAAGAATAAGAGCGATGTCCAGTGAAGGTTTTGCGACACCGGTAGCGTCTCCCGTGAATCGAAGATCAATTTCCATCCGTGAGAGAGTGGTCGGAAGCAATGCCAAATCTGTCTGAGCAGGAAGCATGTCAAATTCGATGCTCACCGTTTCTGGTTGAGCTGGCGAAGCAAACACGGAATCTGAAACAAGTTCTTCCCCAACTGGCGTTGGTGAAAGAAGGCAGTCGTCATCCTCGACGCAAGACAGGTAGACCGTTCCATCCTCTGCCGTCAAGGTTGGTGAAGCGTGAACAATGGGAGCCAAAAAGAGACACGACAAGAGGCAGAGAGCGAGAACTGCCCCGCCTTGGGCATGACCCTCATGCTTCATCCCCATGAGTTCGGCTAAAGGAGCCATGGCTTGAATGGACCGGTGAAGTGGGTCAGGCCTTGTCAGGATTGATACAATCGGTCAGAACAGTTGAGCATGTACGGCAACGGTAACGCCCTTTGGATTGTTTTTGACGCGGGTATGAACGATCGCATTGTGAACAAACCCACAACCATGCTGCACGCGCACGGCGAAGGGTTTCGGTGAATTCAGGTGCGTGACGAGACGCAGTCCGGCCCGGCCAAGCCGATTCCAATGACCTAAAGGTCGAATCATGACCTCGAAAACCGAGGGCATGTATGTATTCATGGTGCAACACAAACGCCGCATAGGCACTCCATCGGTCCTCGAGCAATTGTGGGTGCAGGTCGATCACCTCAACATCCGCAACGCGCATTGCTTCGAGGTTCACCCCCCGCCTCCATCGTGTAACGCCGTGTCGCTGGGTCGCACTCTTTCGTAGAACACCGAGAGGGACTCCACGCAAGGATTCGACGGGTGCATCAGCCCAAATGGGCATGTCAAGCATGATTTCGATGACGCTGTCGCGCAATGCGTGCAGGGTCACCTTGGCTTGTGCACTTGGCCGCACCATGCCATCTCAGCTCCAGCGATGATAGGCAGGGTGGCCTTCAGTCACTGCGACAAAGAGGCCTTTTCCAGTGGCACAGACTTTGCCTTCAGCTTCCATCAACAACTCAACATTGACTTTGTTGCCTTCAATCGAAACAACCTGACTCGTGATATGGAGTTCAGTGTCATTCGGTGTTGGGCGACGTAATTGAACAGAATAGGATGCGGTAACGGTGCATGGTGGTTCGTCCGAACCATCTTGATCCATGAGCGCCACTGCTGCGGTCCAATTGCCATGGCAGTCCAGCAGGGTCCCGATAATGCCCCCATTAATCATGCCCGGAAAGGCTTGATGGTGGGCATCTGGAGTGAAGGACATGCGCAATCCATTTTCAATACGATAACTCTTGATTTGCAATCCATCAACGTTAGCGGGCCCACATCCAAAACAAATCGATGAAGGGGCGTATTGATGTTGAACTCCAAGGTCGTCCATGGGGTTCGGTGAACACGCCAGCACTTGTTTTCTTTGTCGTTTCAAGTTGGAATCATCGCAGTGTTCATGGAGGTGAAAGCGGTCACAAGGCCATGGGCGTGAAGAAGAAACCACGCAAAACGAAGGTGCGAGTCGCCCATGAACTTCCTAAACGTCGTCGTATTGCCATTCAGGAAGCGATGAACGCCCACAAACTCGAAGACAGGCCCGAATGGGATCGAGGTGCGGATTGGGGGAACACCAAATTCTATAGAAAGACGATTAAGCCGGGTACAATGCGAACAGTTTCTCTGCCTTTGCTTGAAACTGACCTCGGTGACCCGTGGCCAATTCCAGTCACCATCCTTCACGGAATCCGACCCGGGCCGACAATCACCGTACTCGGTGGGGTTCATGGCGATGAGTTGACCGGGCCGTCCGCTTGCACACACCTGCTGTCAAACGCCTTCACAGACCTAGGCAAGCCCCTTGATCCGGCACACATGGCAGGAACCTTGCGAATTGTCCCGATCATCAACCTCCCTGGCTACCGTTCAAAATCACGCTACTTTCCAGACGGTCGCGACCTCAACCGGCAATTCCCAGGGGATTTCAAAGGCTCAACAACACGGCGTGTTGCAGCGCAAATGTGGAAGTATTTACTCAGTGATGTCGATGCTATTGTCGATCTTCACAGCGCCGGTGTAGGCCGCTCAAATATGCCCCAAGTGCGAGCAGATCTAGCTCATGCAGGATCAAATATACTTGCCAAGACCTTCGGAATTGAAATTATCCTCGATTCAAAGCCACCATCTGGTTCATTGCGAAAGAACGCAGTACGCAATGACATCCCGTCGATCACCTACGAAGGAGGTGGAGCAAACATCCTCGACCATGAATCGGTCAATGTCGCCATTCAAGGGGTAATCAACGTTCTGAAATCTTTGCGAATGATTCCAGGCAACCCGAATCGACCACGGTTTCGAATGTTGGCAAGCGGTTCTCACTGGCTGCGTTCAGGAGAGGGTGGTTTGCTTGACATGTTTGTGACTTCAGGCTCTGTCATGCGAGAAGGAGAAGTCATTGCAACCGTATCAGACCCGGCTAATCCCGGCCTTACCGTTGACATTGTTGCCCCGGAGGACGGCCTTTTGATCGGGGCCGCAACAAATCCATTTACCGCAGCGGGTATGCCAGTTGGCCATTTCCTGCCGATCTCAAAGCACATCGCCTTGTTGCAAGACCAAATTGATTCGAACGGTCGTTTCTTGGTCTGTGGGTCGGAAAACGATGCTGTCTGGAGGGAAGAAACCGACATCGATGAGGTCGCTGTTGAAGGCGAATGGAGCGGCGGTGGCGTCGATTCTGAATGGGTTGGCTCCAAACCAACGCAACACCAACCCCTCGGCGATGGATTTGCCGAGCCAGAGGAAGAGAGTGAATCTTAATCAGGATTGAAACCCAGTCACTGCGGCTTGAACCTCAGCGTCAGTCATGTTTCGTCGTTGGCTTTTTGCAACTTCAAACAAGTGTGCAACGAGTTCATCGGAGGCTTCGTAGCCGTTCTGCTCCAACCACCAAATGATGTTTGAACGCCCTGCCATGTGACCGATGCGGATGACTTGCTTCAACCCAAAGTCGCCGGCTGGGACGCCTGAATACACGCGGTCTGCCAACCAATCGTCGCCTTTCCGCATGGCTTTGATGACCGCTGATGCGTGAACGCCAGTACCGGTTTCAAACGCATCCTCGCCGAAGACAGGGTAGTTTCGAGAGAGTGGAACTTCGATGTATTCGTGTGCTTTCTTGACGTAGGCATCGAGTTTTGTCAAATCATTGTCGATGACACCCATGAGTTTCAAGTTGACAAGGGTCTGATCGAGAGGTGCATTTCCTGCTCGTTCTCCGACACCCAAGGCGGTACCGTGGATGACATCTGCGCCAGCTTCAACCGCTGCGATGTTGTTGGCTACGCCGAGACCTCGGTCTTGGTGACCGTGCCAGTTGACTTCGATTTCACTGCGTTTGTAACCGCCGTCTTTGATGACTTCTTCATCGATGAAATGGAGGAGTTTCTTGACACCGTTTGGCGTGACGTGCCCGCATGTGTCGCAAACGCACAAGCGTCGTGCGCCCAATTCCATTGCTCGAAGGTAAATTTGCTTGACATCCTCAGGCTTTGAACGGGTGGTGTCTTCGGTAACAAACATCACTGGAACATCATTGTCAACAGCGTACGAAACGGCTTTTTCCATAGTCGTAAGCAACTTATCCATGGTCCAACCTTCTGTGTATTGTCGGATTGGACTTGTGCCCAAGAACGCACTGGCTTGAATTGGAACGCCGTATTTTTGTTGTAAATCAACAAGTGGTTCGATGTCATTCATGAGCGTGCGAACCGCTGCACCAGGACGAATCTTGAAATCGTGATCGATGATGTGAGCGACCATTGCTTCGATGTGTTCGAGGTGGAACGGGCCGGCTCCGGGCAAACCCAGATCGACTTTCTGCATGCCAAGGTCTTCCATGAACGTCAACAACTCGATTTTTTGTTCGATGGTTGGGTTGCGAGCGCTAGGACTTTGCAAACCATCGCGCAGAGTTTCATCATCAAACCACACTCCATGGGGGTGATTTGCGGGATTTCGAGCAATATCGTACTCAACCGTATTCCAATCGTATATCAATGAACGCTCATCCATGGGAATCACCTGACCGCCAATAAAAGGGCGGGTGCGTTCAACCTCAAACGGAAGTCATGTTTGAAGTCGTCGCTGGGTGAAGGTCACTCTTCTTCCCCGGTTGAAATTGCAGCATCGGCTTGAGCGGCTTCAAATTCCTCACGAGAAACAACGCCGTCACCGTCGGTGTCCATGGCATCAAATTCATCTTCAACCAAAATCGATGGGAGACGAGCGGAGAAGATGATTTCATCGATGAAACCACCTTTGTCTTTGTTTCGCAATTCCATGACTCTGGTTCCTTTTGTGGCTTTTCCAGAAGTCGCTTTGGTTTGGCTCGCTCGAACACGGATCATCATGCCCTTGGAAGTCAACAAGAAGAGTTGGTCCAAATCGTCTGGAATCGTGTGCACTCGGACAATTTCATCCCCTTGCTCCTCATCCAGTTTCATGGTCAACACACCACCAGCACCCCTGCTGGTCTTTCTGTATCCATCACGGTATTGCTTGGTTTTCTGAGTCTTATTATCAATTGATGTGTTTCCATCTTCATCAACAAGGTCATGCATTTCACCGTCACCTAATCGGCTGCGCTTGGCCATTCCATACTTTGACAAGGTCAACACAGAAGTTTCCTCATTTGAAGTAGCGATCATGCCGACAACCTCGTCTCCAGGTTTGAGACTCATACCTCGCACACCTGCGGTAACTCGGCCTTGAACCTTCACCGTAATGCTCACGCTACCATCGGTTGCGGTCTTGGTTTGACTTGGCTTGAATCGGCAAGCGCGCCCCTTCTTTGAGACTAGAACTACGTGATCTTCCTCTGTTGCCTCACGAACGGCGACTAAGGTATCAGTTTCTGATTTGAACTTCAAAGCGTACTTTCCATTGCGGTTAATGCGCGTGTAGTCTCCCAATTTCGAGCGCTTCACGATGCCTTCATGAGTTGCAAAGATGAGGTAGTGTCCCTCTGGATTTTCTTGCAATTCTTTTGAAATCGGCAGGATTGTGACCACACGCTCATCATCCCGAATGCGTTCAATGACGTTGCGGATGTGAGTGCCTCTGCTGAGGCGACTTCCCATTGGAGTTTCCCAGGCCTTGAGACCGTAGACTCGACCTTGATCGGTAAAGATCAACAAACGATCCTTGCTGAAACAGGTGAGAATCGACTTCGGGAAGTCTTCATCCTTGGTCGTGACGCCCTTAAGCCCCTTGCCACCTCGATTTTGCACACGGAAAGATTCGACTGGCATGTGACGGATGTAATTGTCTTCTGACAGTGAAATCACAATTGCACGCTCTTCAATGAGGTCTTCTCGATCCATGGAAAGTGGCATTGGATCGATGTATGAACGACGTTCATCGCCGTGGCGCTCAACCATTTCATCCAATTCCTCGAGCAAAATACTCAATCTACGGGAACGGGAATCAATGATGTCCTGAAGGTCAGCGATCCTGATCTGTAATTCTGCATATTCATTCTGCACCTTTTCAACATCGAGTCGACTGAGTTGGTACAACCGGCGTTCTGCAATTGCTTTTGCTTGGGCCTCAGTGAAAGAAAAGACATCGATTCCGGGCATGATTTCAGTGCCTCGCAATACCGCTTCGAATTGGTCTCTGCTCGAACTTGCTTTACCTGCTGCGATCACATCATCGATTCTGTCTTGTGCTTTGACAAGACCTTCAAGGATGTGAGCACGGGCCTGAGCTTTTGCCAAATCAAATTGGGCTCGGCGTTCAATGATGCCTTCACGGTGCTTGACGTAGGTGTCGAGCATCACTGGAAGCGTCAACAAGACTGGACGTCCATCGAGAATACCCATCATGTTGGCAGAGTAGGATTCTTGGAGTCGACTTGATTTGAACAGTTGGTTCAATACGGCGTGAGGGTCAGCATTGTTTTTGACTTCAATCACGACACGAATGCCCTCTTTTGAGGATTCGTCACGAATGTCACGAATGCCAACAACGGTTCCCTTGTTGACGAGATCAGCGATATGGACAAGCATGTCCGCTTTCTTGACTTGGTAGGGGATTTCTGTGATGATGATGCGCTTTCCATTGCTGTCATCATGCACATCGCAACGTGAACGAACGTGGAAACGACCTTTTCCGTGCGTGTACATATCGATGATTCCATCGATGCCGTGTATGGTAGCACCGGTCGGGAAATCAGGACCCTTGACGTGTTCCATGTATTCTTGGATGGAAATTGAAGGCATTGACATGTCACCTTCACCTTGTTCCAAGATTTTCCCTACATGCAGGTGGATTGCTCCAGCAACTTCCGTTAAGTTGTGAGGGGGAATCCGTGTAGCCATACCAACGGCAATTCCATCGCTGCCGTTGAGAAGTAGATTTGGGAGACGCGCTGGGAGGACGGTCGGTTCATTCTCAGAATCATCGAAATTTGGCTGGAAGTCGACCGTTTTCTTATCGATGTCCTCTAGCATGTGCTTTGCGATTCGATCCAAGCGAGATTCTGTGTATCGCATAGCTGCGGGTGGGTCTCCGTCAATCGAACCAAAGTTGCCTTGTCCGTCGACAAGTGGGTAGCGCAGCGAAAATTCTTGGGCCATTCGAACCATTGTATCGTAGATGGATTGGTCACCGTGCGGGTGGTACTTACCCATCACTTCACCGACCGAACGTGCCGATTTGCTGTACTTGCGGTCCGCTGTGTGGCCTCCTTCGTGCATTCCGTAAAGCACACGACGATGGACCGGTTTCAGACCATCCCTGGCGTCAGGGAGGGCGCGCCCGATGATCACCGACATTGCGTAATTGATGTACGATGTTTTCATTTCCTCATTCAATGAGTGGTTGAGCAAATTGCCAGCAGGTGCTACAGGTTCGTCGTCTTGGTTGTGTTCTGTTTCATCAGATGTCAAGGTTGGTCACCTCCTTTGCATGGCGTTCAATAAACGCCCTGCGGTCTGGAACATCTTCTCCCATCAGGATCTCAAACATACGATCGGTTGCTTCTGCTTCTTTGACCGTCACCTTGAGCATGGTTCGGGTCTCTGGATCCATGGTTGTCGCCCACAATTGCTCGGGGTTCATTTCACCCAGACCCTTGTAGCGTTGAACGCCAATCTTTGCGTTCGGGTTGTCGCCTCGCAATTCAGTCATGATGACATCTCGCTCTTCGTCGGTGAATGCGTATTTGTTGACTCGCCCTTTGCTCAACTGGTAGAGAGGGGGTTGGGCGATGTAAACGTGGCCCTCCATGATCGCACGGCGCATAAACCGCCAAAGGAAGGTCAGCATGAGGGTGCGAATGTGAGCACCGTCGACGTCGGCGTCAGTCATCAGGATGATCTTCGAATACCGCAGCTTGGCTGGGTCGAAGGACCCTTCATCATCCGGATTGTTGCCTACGCCAGCGCCAAAGGCACGAATCATGGTTTGGATTTCGTTGTTCTGGAAGACCTTCGCTATGTTGTGCTTTTGCCGTTCGACGTTCAAAATCTTACCACGCAGAGGTAAAATCGCCTGAATCCGTCGGTCCCTACCCGTTTTTGCCGAACCGCCTGCAGAATCACCTTCCACAAGGTAGACTTCGCATTCGCTGGGGTCTCTTGATTGGCAATCTGCAAGTTTACCTGGCAAACCGCCACCCTCGAGTACGCCCTTCCGGCGGGTCAAATCCCTTGCTTTTCGAGCTGCTTCACGTGCTTTGGAAGCGAGGAGGGCTTTGTCGACAATTTGCTTGGCAACATTAGGGTTCTCCTCGAAAAATTCGCCCAATTTTTCATAGACGATTTTTTGGACAATCCCTGTCACTTCACTGCTGACCAATTTGTCCTTGGTTTGAGAGGAAAACGATGGGTCTGGGTGCTTGACGCTCACAACAGCAGCAAGACCTTCACGCACGTCTTCTCCGCTCAAGCCCTCACCCTTCAGAAGATTCCGTTTCTTGGCATAGCCGTTCACACAGCTGGTGAGTGCGGTCCTCAAACCCGACATGTGAGTCCCGCCGTCTTTGTTCCGAATGATGTTGGTATAGCACATAATTGATTCACTGAAGGCGTCCGACCATTGGAGTGCCAATTCCACTTCCACTGGCCCTTTTTCGATGTCAGTCGAACCCATGATCGTAATGACATTCTCGTGCATGATTTCTCTTCGTTCGTTCAGTTGCCCAACGAATTCGCTTAATCCGCCTTCATAGTGGTGGTCAACTTGGTGAGGTTCATCGCTTCGCCCATCTGCAATCACAATTTTTAGCCCTGCATTGAGGAACGCCGTCTCCCTAACCCGAGTGTTGATTTGTTCAAACTCAAATTCTGTGACTTCGGTGAAAATGGTCAAATCTGGCTTGAATGAAATGGTCGTCCCTGTGTCATCGCACGTGCCGATTTCAGCCAATGGAGCGACAGGGACACCTGCCTCATACCGCTGGAAATAGATGACGCCGCCCCGATGGATGGTCACATCCATCCATTCTGAGACTGCGTTCACTGCAGAAACACCGACGCCGTGAAGCCCACCAGAGACTTTGTATGAACTGTTGTCGAATTTACCACCTGCGTGCAATTTCGTCATGATCACTTCTGCAGCAGAAATACCGTACTCTTTGTGAATTCCAACCGGAATGCCCCGGCCGTAATCACGAACGCTGACTGAATGATCAGGATTCAAGACGATGTCGATTTGTGCCGTGTGGCCTGCCAGATGCTCGTCGACAGAGTTGTCGACAACTTCCCAAATGCAGTGGTGAAGGGCTGTTCCATCGTGGGGGTCGCCCAAATACATTCCTGGCCTTTTACGGACCGCTTCTAAACCTTCCAAAACTTGAATGCTTGAAGCACCATATTCATCGCTCATATTTTATTCCTCCAAGGGGGGTGTTTTGGGTCGGTTATTTGGGGTCGATTTCGTGCCTTTTTTGCCGTGCTCTTCATGGCAATTTTTGCGGCGCAGTCGTCGATTTTTTACCCCTCACTTCCCCTTACAATAATACCCTATGACGAGGGGGTATAAAGGTAGTGCAATAATCACATCATTCCGCCGAATTTACACCTCACAAAACACCTCGCAAAACCGTGAAATTGAGGGTTAGAATTGGAGGCGGAAGCACTTCAAAATGAGGCGGATTTTGCCCTCCGGAAAGAGCCATTTCATGCGAGAGCGTTAAGAAGCGGGCCTAAGTCGGGAAGTCATGGCTGACCCCTTGGTTTGTGTGTCCCTTGAAGGAACAACTGTGAAAGAAATGCTCGATGAAGCAGCTCGAGCAGGTATTGCAGGTGCTGACCTCATCGAAGTTCGCTTCGACCGACTTTACCTGAGCAAACCTCAACCAACCGTCACAGAAAACGAAGAAGGCGAAGTCACCAAAACCATGCCTCCTGCCAGCGAGTGGCCGGTTCGTGACTTTGCAGACATCAACATTGAAGAATCCATTACAGCCCTTAAGGATGGGATTGCGCTGCCAGTCATCTTTGCCGCACGTCCTGTCAGAGAGGGCGGTCACTTCTCTGGTGATGAAGCGCAACGCATCAACGCCCTCGAGGCAGGTATTGCATCAGGAGCGACTTGGGTTGACCTCGAAGTGTCCATTGAGGACTCCATTCGAACAAAACTCATGAAGGCTGCAAAGGCGTCTTCCTGCAAGGTTGTTGCATCGATCCACGACACTGACAGCACCCCCAGCGCCGAAGAAATTCAAGGACTGATCAAGGACAACGCTGACAAAGGCGATTTAATCAAATTCTGCGGAACGGTCAATGACCATCAGGATGCTTTGCAAATTATTGAAGCCACGCACGCCATGAGCACCGAGAAAATTGATTTCGCTGCTATGGCTCTAGGTAACGGCGGCGACTGGGCACGACTGCACGCACCAGTGCTCAACCAAACAATGGTCTATGCCACCATGCGCAATGAATTCCGACTCTCAGACAAAGGACTTGTGAACGTTCGTGACCTCAAAGAGGCTTGGAATCTTCTCGAGTACTGAGCCCCGTCAAACATCGAACGGATCAGCATCGTAGGTCTTCTGCCGCTCAAGTGATTCGCTTTGCACCACAGGCGCTGCCATTGATGATTCCTGAGCAATTGATGCCATAGGCGGCGGAGGGTGTGCCAGAGGGAGAGGGGGCATTGCAGGCTGGAGTGGAGGTAATTCTGGCGCATTCTCAAGCGATGGTACGAGAACTTCATTGGCATGCTTAGGCGCCATCCCTGCCTTCATGTACTTGGCATTGGCAATGAATGGAGCAATCAGTGCCCCAAGAATCAGACCCATGAAGGCAAGAGCAACCGTCCATGGAGGAAGGACAAGCGAACGGCTTGTCGTCACAATGGTCACATCAGCTGCAACGGTAACGCCAGGGGCGTCCGCATCGTTATCGTGGATGTTGTCCCATGCATCGACAATAATGTAGAAATCCTGCCAATTTGAATCGCCCCAAAGAGATGTGTAGACTTCGGGACCATCCAAATTCAACGCGAAGTTCACTGAATTGACGTTCTCATATTCGTGGGCATCACGGTATGACTTCCAGCCCAAAGGATTCCAACTTCTCCACTCCGGCGGTATGTCGCTCAGTGCTTCCTCAACATCCCCTTCGCCCCAACAGTACCACGATTGCGTATGGGCGCATTCATAGGATGTGACATACGATTCATACTCTGAAGTGGTCAAAAGGTAGACATCCCCTTCAACTGGGTTTGAGTTGAGGTCTTGGAGCGTGATGCAGACGGTCGTTCTGTGGCTCGCAGAAAGGTTCACCCTCAACGCACCAACACTGTCATTGCCGATCAGCATGGTGGTGTAATGGCTGGTTTCCAACGGGTCAAGAGGGGGCAAATTCCAATCATTTTGCTGGTACATCCATGGTTCTTCAGGACCATCAACCTCCACCTGTTCGATTTCATTCTGCCCAAAATTATCTTCTTCGTAATACATGTCGTCATCGTAATACGGGTAATAAGATCCAGACCAATGAGGAACTTCAGCCGTACGTTGCATGGTTTGATTCCACTGAATAGCCTCAGTGTCCCCCTGGCATGCGTCCGCTGCTTGGACAGGTTGCACCAACGGACTCCCGATGAATGCTGCAAGAATCGGCACCATCAACAGGACGGTAAGCGAGGATACACCGAATAAACGCATACGCATGGTCTCACCTGTTCTTCCCTAGCGTTGGAGGTTGAAGGTACTAGCGGTCAGCCTCGCCTTCGCAGAGGACGGACATAGCCGCTGTCATCGCTACGACGTTCATCCTTTGACAGAATCCCGGGGGCGGGGGGCGGTGTGTGATGATCCATACCCAATAAGCCGCCTTGGCTCTCGACCATTTCAACATCGGAATAGGACTCTGCGGCTTGCTTTGCTTCGTCTTCGAGGTCCGACGGTTCCCGCATGACAAGCCAGCCTAGAATAAGAGCGACAGAAATCAATGCCACAAAGGTTGCCAAATCCGATCCAGCCTCCGTCAACCAACTCTTCCAATCTTCAACGCTGAAGTCTGAAAGGGATGGGGGTGCGGTTGGTGGCGGACTGACTTCGATGTCTTGGACGGTCACTGTGCACATGCCCAAACCATCGCAGACTTCGACAAGCAATGTGTACACACCTGGCTGTTCATAGTTGGCTGAAACTCGAGTTGTTGAGCCCGATAACGGGTCGACCCAATCGTCTGCTGGGTTCCCATTTGCATCTTCATCGACCTCAACATCAAGATCCCAACGAACCACGAGGTCAGGGTTCAGAGATTCATCGCGGTCTGAGATTGATCCGTCATTGACATTGGTGTCCCGATACAAAGCAACACCAAGGTCGACTTCAAGGTCTGAAATGTTGGCTCCAAAGGAGTTCGAATCGCCAGAAAAGAGTTCATCTGGAATCAACAGGTTATGGATCACCGGAGGGTGGTCGACAATCACTGTGAACGTAGCACGGCTCACATCGCCAGTTCCAAAGGCGTCCCGCACGGTCAAGGAGACCGTGTATTCGCCCGGCAATGTGTAAGCATGCCATGGCGAAGGGGTGTTGTCAATTGGTGTGCCGTCACCGAAATCCCAAGAATACTGGACCAGTCCGTTCCAATCAGGTGATTCTGCTTCGAGCGGAATGTACTTGCCCTCGAACATGCGGTCACCATCTCGAGTTCCATCTGAATCGAAGTACAGCAGTGTGTTCGGTGCAGCGTATGTCTGACCTTCCTCGTTAAACGTTCTTGACCACATATCGGGCATTGAATTTTGATCAAAGGTCGTGGAATCAGTGATGATTTCTCCATTCAACCAAGCGTCTAGGATCCGAACTGAAATGATTGGCAATGGATTCGCCATTTCGATGGTCATGGTCCTTGGTGCGCTTGATTCACCGGCTTCATCAAACACAATCAGAGTCACGCTGTGCGTCCCTGGTTCAGTGAACGAATGAGTGACCTGTGGCCTGTCGCCAAAGGTGCCGTCCGAAAATGTCCAATTGAAGGTCAAGTCTGATGAATCACCCACGGTGCCATCAGGATCGAATGAATCACGGCCATCAAAGGTGTAGGGTGTGTCGACTTGTCCGTCTTCAACCCTGAAATCTATGGTCGAAGAACCGCTTGTGGCCGTGGTTCGCACAATGAAATCGCCAACTGGAAGCTGGTTGTGAACCATTACGCTGAGCGTGGTGTTGACTGAACTCCCGTCATCATCCGTCACCGTCAACTGTACCGTTTTCAATCCAGGAGAATCCCATGCGGGCATTGGATTGGCACTGTTGGAGGTGGTTTGAGTGAAATCATCAGTTCTGTCGCTCACGCCACCATCGAGGTTCACTCCGCTTGGGAACGACCAAGCATAAGCGATGATGCTCCCATCGTCGTCGGTGAACACATCAGGCATGACTAGAGCGGTGTAGGTGTACGTCGACAGATTATCCGAAAAAATCTGAATTGGTATGCGATTGTTGACGTTGACAATAATTTCTTTGATGCCCGTGTTCACTCCATCAAAGACGGTCAATGTGAGGTTATAACTCACCAATGTGCCTGAAATGTCGCCCCATTCGTGGGCGTATTCATAGCCGCCAACAGCCGAGTCAGACGAACCATCGCCCCAATCCCAAGAAAATTCGAGTTGATTCGATGGCACATTGTCCACGGTACGGGCCGCAGAGAAGAGGATCAGTTGGTTGGTCAGAATGTTGATTTCATTCTCGATGACAACATTGTTCACTGTGATGATTGGAATTGGCGGCGAGGTGTCGCTGACGTTGATCTGCATGATCGAAGTGTCCGACCATGTGTTGCCTTGGTCCATGACCCTGAGGGTCACATTGTAGACTCCTGTTGATTCATACGCCCTCAAAGGTGATTTCAGGCCTGAAGTTGAGTTGTCCCCGAAATCCCACGCATACGCCACTGGTGCATCGAGGTAGGGGAGGGTGTTGTTGTCCAACGACAATCCCCATGCATCGAAGCCATCACCAGTGAATTGAACGTTTTCCCATGTTTGAGATGCGTTCGGATCGAGGGTTCCATTCGCTGTCGGACGCATGTTGTTCAACACATGAGGTGAGGTCGTGAGGCTGTCAACGGCGGTACCAATCATGTCCACCATGTCAAGTTGGAAGGTGTATTGACCGTTGAGTGGGGCCGTGAACCAAAACGATTCCTCAGTGGCTACGCCACCGCCTGCAGCAATTCGTTTTGTCAGCTTGTCCACTTCGATTCCTGACGCATCGAGCACCTTCATTGTGACATCTAGGTCTTCGAAGAAGGCGTTTGAAAAGACCTCGTAGTTGACTTGCGCAGTGTCTGGAGCACCATCACCATCACGGTCGATTGTAGCATCGGTCGTGTTGAGCGTGAGGCTGGCCGGTGCAGTGATTCGAGCCGCCTCAATGTCAACTGTGCCTTGAGGATAAGAAGAGCCACACGATGTGTAATCACAGTCGGCGACCGTGCTCGCATACCAAGTGATCGCCCAGACTTCGTCGGTCAGATTGCCAAAACCTGGAACAAGGGCTGTAGCCACATTGTTTTGGAAGTTCAAATCGCTCGCAGTCCACAAACCATCGGCTGTTGACTTGGTGACAACGACGCCATCGAATTGGCTTACATCGGCGGTCAACCGCATGGTGAGCGGAGCGGGTGCTGCCCCCCCTGGTGTGAACTTGAAGGCGCGAATGCCCCAACCTTCAACGGAATGCCCCGTGGACGACCAAGGACCGCTCCAATCGCTGTTTGTGTCTGCAGGTTGCACCCTGCAGAAGGAGCCGGCGGAACACGTAGGGGTCAAATCCAGATTGGAAAAGCCATAGATGCCTTGATCTGAATCAAGCACTGCGGCAATGGAGAAATTTGCAAAGATCTCACCCATGGTTCGGCCAAGCATACCACTTTGGCCGCTGACTGGCGATAAGGCGAGATTTTCTACGCCGAGCCCACCTGTTGCAGAATCTTGTACAAGTTGTCGGACTGCTGGGCCGCCACCAAGATGATCTGCGAGGTACATGGTGAAGATGAAGCCCGCTCCGTAATCTGCAAACCTCTGATTCCACCATCGAACCGAGAGTTCTGAGGAGGCTGTCCATTGGTTGAGGTGCGACACAAGCGTGGAGTCGGCTCCGAAGCAGAGGTAGATTGCAACGTCTGCATTGCCTTCATCAATCCACAGGTTCTCGTACGGATCTTGGGCATTGTGGAGCAAATGCTCCATTTCGTGGGCGAGAATTGATTTACCCCATGAGAGGGTGATGTCAGCATAATCGACATACACGGCTTCCCGAGCGTTGGCGAGGGACGGTGCGAAATATCCACCAATGTTGTAGGCGCCATCGATGTCATAAATGACAATTTGAACTTGACAATTGTTGTCCACATCAGGCGGGGCAAGACCTCGACCATCAGAGTAGTCCTTGCCGTAATAAGTGGTCATTGTTGGGTAAATGGTGCTGTCCCAAGAGGATGCAAGGTTGTTCAAAACTGTTGAGGAAAGGGTGCGGCCGCTTTGCACTAAGAACGCCACCGTGTTGGTTGTCTTTGCCACGTAGACATTGATTGAACCGCCTGAAGTCGGGACGGACAATTGGTCGTTCACAACATGGGGGTTACAAGCACGACCTGCAGCTCTGGCTGAAGTCTGGGGCTCGACAATCATCGATTCAACTCCGGGCCGACCTTCATCGATCCAGGCGTTTTTGAGGAAGGAAAAGGCTGAAACGACTGGCACCTCTTCTTCGATCATAATGTATTCACGCCCTTGGCTGGGGTCGAAGTCAGCAATATCGCCGATCACGACACCTCCTGCATTGTAGGCCTCAGGCTCTGCTTCATCGCTTGACGAAGCGGCTGCTGGGGCAAGGACTGGGGTAAAGGCTGCAGCAAATAGAATGGCCACAAGGAAGAAGGCTGAGTTGGAGCGCGGTTCCGACATAAATGACACCTCAGGTATTCGCATTACTGCTTAACAACTGCACGACTTGAAATGAGGTATTTAAGAGTGGGTCTATGAGGCTTCACATATGCTCACGCACCACGAGGCGATTCTTCCCACCGGAAACCAACCCCTGTGGGCTGTTTTAGCGGCTTTTATGCTGCTTCTTCTAGTCCCTCCTCAAGCAGGAGCCCAGACCGTCGATGCACCGTATGCCTCCGTCGACGCTTGCGCGAGCATCAGCCAACTGGAATTCAACGGAACCTCCGCGAATCAATCAATCACGGAACAGGTCGAATTGGGCCCTCGCACCACTGGCTCAAATGGCTCCGCCGCTTTGCGTGCGATGATTCACGAACAACTTCCCTCATGGGACGTTGGGAACCATACTTACACCGAAGGCAACTTTACATTCACAAATGTCGTTGCAACCTATTCCTCTGTGGCCGTCAACCCTTTGACTCCGAGAGTGGTCCTCGTGGCTCATTATGATTCTAGAGATATCGCCGAACGAGATCCTGATGCCAACCGCACTGGCGACCCGATTCCCGGAGCAAATGACGGCGCGAGTGGGGTTGCGGTGTTGCTTGAACTCGGACGCCTCATCCCAATGATGAACCTGACGTATGAAGTGGAAATTTTGTTCACTGATGCTGAAGACCAATCGCATTCGAGCGAAAACCAACGATTGTATGGAGCCGAAGCCTGGGTCGACAAACAAACTGAAGGAGACCTCAATCGCACAACAGCCTACATCGTTGTCGACATGGTAGGCGATGCCTACCTGCAACTGACGCATGTTTATCCTGGCGATCTTACCTTGTGGTCAACCATTTCACCCCTCGCATCTGCATTGGGATTAATGGAGAACCAGCAAGATTGCAACGGCGACTTCGGACGTGACATTGTGAATTTGAGCATCAGCACTGGTGTCATTGACGACCATGTCCCCGCGCTCAATCGAGGCATACGGGCAATTGACTTGATCGACATACGGTTCGGACCGGATGCTGAACCCTTCGAGGGGTACTGGCACACACATGAAGACACCCCTGACAAAGTGAGTGCTCAATCGTTAGCAGATGTCGGCCTATTGGTCGAATTGGGCTTGCGCTCCAACGCATGGATCTACGACCTGCCTCTGCAGGAAGAGACCCAAGGCGAAGGTCAAGAAGACAGCGTGGCTCTGATTGAGGACGAACCGGCGGCAAATGTTGAGGTGTATGTCGGACTCGGCATTGCTGCATTGGTTGGGTTGTTAGCAACCATCACCCTGCTGGTTGTTCTTGGCCGATCTGTAAATCTACATCCACCTCGATAAGGCGCGGACAGGAGGGGAAAGGCGTATTATCCGCGCACATGCCCACCTCCACTGAGCGGGGGTGAAGTGATGGCCGATGATTCAGAAATCGAAGCTCGACGCCAAGCCCTCAAAGAACGAGTGCAGGCTCAGATTCAAGCCTCCCGTGAAGCAAAAGAGGAACGAGAATTGACGGCTGCATCAGAACTTGTGGTTGATGAATCAGATCTTAATGCTGCAATCGAAGAAGCCAACCAAGATTTCAACGAACACATGGCTTCGTTAAACAAAGCTAATGCATCCCAGTTGAGGACTCTTGCAGCATCCCTAATCCTCGTAGGAAGCATCCTTGGCATGGCGTCTGGAGGTTTGATTTTACAGGGAAACCCGGCGGAGTTGATGAACAGTTTTAGCCTCCTTGGCGACGATGAAACGGTCGATGTTTCAGGGATTGCCCTTGAGACAGATGGGGCTGCAATATCCGGAGTTGAAGTGGAACTGATGAGCTATGAAGGCCAAGACATCATTGGCGTCACGACGACGGATGAGAATGGCTATTTCTGGTTCAAAACGATTGATATTACTGAGTTACAACTCACCTTTACCTTGGATGGACACAAAACAGTTGAACGTATATTCATCCCAGATGGAGCCCAAATCCGACCAGTGACCATGCACCTGGGCAATGAAACGGTGGTTGAAAATGAGATTCAATCAAGCGATGGATGGAACTCCGAAGATGCAGTCGCCCTTTCAACGGCTGTTGGTGTCCTCACCGTCCTCACCGGATTGGTAGGAGTCCAGGCTGCAGTTGGAGCACGGCGAGCGAAACGCTATCGCCGCACACAGTACCTCGCCGGTGTGGCCCTGTTCAGCCGTGGCCTGATCATCTTCGGACCAGCAATGATCCTCGCTGGCATGGTCATGTTGATGATTTCAAAAGACCAATTCGAAGATGTGGGCGGTGAGTGATTGTACCTCATCAGCGTCGAGGGCGGCGATGGTTCAGGCAAAGGTGAAGCGGCCAGAATTCTTCTTGAATTAGCGGCTGAATTTCCCTTTCCACAAATCCATGCAACACACGAGCCGAGGCGTCACAGTGAACTTGGCAAGTTAGCACTTACTTCTGTAAAACTCGGCGACAAAACCCCCCTTGAAGAAGCTGGGCTTTTTGCTGCTGACCGTCTTGACCATTCCCACACGTGGATTCGTCCATTGCTCGAAAAGGGACACATTGTGATTTCAGATCGAAACATCCATTCGTCGTTAATCTATCAGGGTGTGGTTGGTAATTTAGGCGTTTCACAGGTTGCAAAAATGAATGCTGCGGCTATGATCCCTGACCTAGTCCTCTGGATTGATTGTGACCCAGATAAGGCCATCAAACGAATTCGAACAGGTACATTGCGAATGACCAGCCAGAAGCAAGAATACTTCGAAACACCAGAAATTCAACGAACGATTCGACAGGGATTCAATGATTTACTCTCCGGTAGCATCGAGGTCCCACCTCCATTTGATCGATGCTGTGTCGTTGGACCAATCCTTAACGAAGGGGGGCTTGACGATCTTCGGAAAAAGTTGAGAGAGGTGCTTAGGGCCTTCTTCAACCGAAAACCGACACCCCTCAACGTCGATGCAGATGAAGTGGACCGCTACTTACTGAGCACACTCGTCAAGGACGTGCAAAAGCAAAGACGACTCCCTGGAGCTCCTCAGGAACGAACTGCAATCCACATTGGATGGCTTTCCGGCCGCTCTCCTGCCCAGTGGATGCAAGAGGCAGAAGACCAATGGCCGCTCGAGAGTGCAAAAGCCTACGATGTACCCGCAACCCCTCACTCCCAATCGTGTTGGTCGGTTCTTGGCACCCTTTCTCTTATTGTTGGGTCAAGTGAGGTCCCAAGGTTGCACCGTGCATTTGGGCCGCACAGAATGGTCACACAGCGCCACACTCAACGGTTGGTCAAATGGTTGGAAGAAGAACGGTGGATCCACAAACAACAATCGCATGTTCCATTCGCAGAAGCCCAGGTGTTCAAACTGCGTGATGAACGCCTAGGTTATGGGCGCCTAGCCCTCGCCATGTGGCCACTCCGACCTCAGTTAGCCTCGTGGCGAAGGGCAAATCCAAAGGGCAACTGGTCGGATGCATTGCCCGCTATTGCTGCACCAGCTGATGGCAAAACACCACCACCAGCCGTTCGCAAGGGTTTGGAAGACATCATGAAACGATTGGAGATGTTGAGCAGTGGGCATGAACAATGCCCTGTTCCAGAAACTGTGGAACAGTTGCTGGCATGGTGGCAATTGCCACCACCGTAATCACTCCTCGCCATCGATTTCGCTTTGCAACTGGAATTTGGCATTTCCGGGCAGCACCACTGAAGCGGCTGAAGCGAATTTTTCCGCACGGGCTGCGAATGTTGAACCGATCAAGATTGCAATGCCCAAACCAAAGGGTGCGCCTGTGAGCGGGCGTGTGAAGTTGTTCGATTCATACGAGGTGAGCAGTTGAGTAAAACCATCGATCATAAGGGGAACGCACAGGAGGACGCCACAAGCAAGCCAAGCTATGGTGCGTCGGTTTTTCACATACACATCGACAAGCCATGGATCTGGCAGCATGGAAAGGCAAGTGTCACGAACTGTCCATCGGTTGTGCGCTTTTCGGGAAAATGCGAGTCCACCAAGCATGAACCCAAAGAAAATCCCAACATCCCGGGTGCAGACCGGCATTTGATTGCCTCCAATGACCCAAGAGCGCTCATGGTTTTGATGGCAATTCAAATCGCCAAACGCATAGATGAACCCAGAATAAGGATCGAGTTCCGTCCACGCAAATGTCTCGTGCTGGTGCAGGGTTCCGTCAGCGTGTTGATGCAGGCTGCCGCTTTGTGAGTTCCCGTAGGACATCGAACCATCAGCAGTGGCGAAATCAAATGCATTCGCTCGACCGTTTAGTTCGACCACGGTGCCTTCAGGAAGCATCAGGGGCACAAGGAAAAACGAGAAGAAAAAGAATCCACTGATTGAAGCAATCCATAATCCGATTTTCCGCTCCCTCAGACGGTCTTCAAGACCGTTTTTCTCCATGTGTTGCCCTACCGTGCTGAATCAATAGAGTTTCGCACCCGCTGATGCGAGCCTTGATGAGTCCCACCCCGACTTGCGTAGCATGAACCTTGAGGAGGGCGAGCCGGTTGGATTGTCCACCGGCCTCCAAGCAGGTGCCTTTTTGGGCCTTTATCTCGGATTCAGTCTAGCGGTCATTTCCGTGTTGACAGACCCCACAAAACTTCAACGCCTAGCGGGGTTAATGTGCACTCCACCTCTGTTTGGCGCCATCCTCCTCGGGCCTTTTCTAGCCAGAAGACGTAAACCTGTGGACCTTGGAAGAAAACCACTTGCTCACGCACGTGAACTACTGGAACCATTCAACGAAGGCCGGGGGAAGTGGCGGGTGTTAAGCCATGTCAAGAGCGATGGCATGTCGATTCGCATTGATATGCATGATTTGTCAAACTTATCCGGCGTGGTGGATGCTGCCCTTCCGCTTGCTGATTTATGTTCCTTGAAGTTCATTGTTGGACGAGGAGTACCAAATTCCCGTCAACCTGAATTAAGGAAAGTGGTACTGGATCTCGTGGAAGAAAGGGTCAAAATCACTCGACGAAGGCGAACTGCAAAATCAATTGAAATATCCCCCGTACCAACGGTGAAATATGTCAATCAGCAACAAAAAATTAATCGCGCTCTTATGATTTTATTACCGGTATTCTCATTCTTAGCCTGGCTCGAAATGCGTCACTGAGAAGCCTCATAGGAGTCCTTAAGTCCAGAGAGTCGATGTGTCCACCATGCGGGAGGTCACCTTTTTCTGGAAACGGGCTCACGCCGGCAATCTGGTCAACGGGCCGCTGACAGATGTTTTTCAAAGCATACATTTCATTTCCTACGCACGTCGAATACCGAAAGATATTCGCTGTATTTTCAAAGTTCATTTTCAAGCAGGAAAAAGCCCAAAAGACATTGATGGTTTGGAAATTCTTGACCTCTTGGAAGTGTTGATGGAACCTGAAACGGATTCCGAAAGCACGATCATTCTAGCCCGACTCAACCATCCTGCTGCGAACCTCAGTGCTCGAACAAACGGCACTTCTGCGGTCCCTGGTGCTTGCTTCCTCGACGGTGAGGGCATTACCTATACCATTCAAGGACCACCCCTCAAACTCAGACTTCTCAGTGGTTTTTTGAGGATGTTTGCAAAGCCTGACCGAACCAGTGCGAGAACCGTGAAGTTCGTATCTGATGATAATGGCCCTTTATCCCAAAAGCAAGTCAAGCTCGCCAAATTCGCCTACGATCGAGGCTATTTCGACACCCCAAAACGCATTCGTATTGCTGAATTGGCACAAGAACTCGGGTTGGCTCGTGCAACGATTTCCGAGCACATGGCACGGATTGAATCCGCTATAATGGACGATATGTTTTCTTCGTTTTCAGAAGTCTATGTTGCTCCAGAGACGTTGCGAGAATTGTTGCAAATGATTTCCGATGACGACAACGATTTGGATGGTGCGCACACCGACGGTTTCCGAGCGCTGATGATGCAGATGAGAAAATCGATTGAAGACGAGGTTGCAAGCCTTGAACTTCATGGAATGGAAAGCGATGTTGATATTGAGGCCTTGATACAAGAATCCATGACAAAGCACGAAGGCAACATTAGTTTCATCGATGATAAGTTGGACAACATAAACGATAATTTCAATCAACATTGAGCCGATGCTTTACATGGGCCGGCGCTCAACAGGTACATGTGTCGGACATCGCAGCCCTCCTCCGCCGACTGGAAAAGGGCGGCATTCCTATTTCGAAATCAATTCGAGAGGCCATGATTGATGTCGATGTGGAAGATTTCACAGACTATGACACGGACGCCTTTTACTCCGATCGCCCAGTCCCGTTTATGGAAACTGACCAAGGGGCAATCAAAACCATTTCAGCACCTCACATGGTTGCTACACTGTTGCACCATATGGAATTGAACTCTGGTGAAGAGATCGTAATCTTGGGAGCAAAGGGCGGTTACATTGCCGCCTTGACCGCTAAAATCGTTGGCGAACATGGCTCTGTGCGAGTGTTGGACCCATCAGAAGACGCGATTCATCATTTGCGATCACGCCTAACCCACTGGCCAACGGTTGAGGCACGGGTTCTTGAATCGGTGGACGTAGCCCCCGTTGCTTTCCCGGGTGAATTCGATCGCGTCCTCGTGACTGGGCAACTAAGCAGCCTCCCTGCTTGGATGACAGAACGCCTTGTTGATGGCGGGTTTATTTTGGCCCCACTTGGCCCCAAAACAAGCCAACAACTGGTAAAGGTCGAACGGCAAGGCCACGAGATGTTTCCCACTGAACTCGGCCCTGTTGCGTTCGGTCCAGTTGATCTAAAGCATGCAGAACAAGGCCCAATGGACGCCAATGAACTTGCTGACCTCATCGAACTCGCCATTCAAACCTGCGAAGACCTCGAATTGTTCGAAGACGGTGAGCGCCATGCAATGGAAGACTTGGTGGTCAACCTTCGAACTCTACCCGATGACCTACCACCGCCCGGAGATGGGTCATTGCCAATTGAAGAACACCCCATGATTCAATTAATGTGGCAAGCAGCACCGTCTTTTTTCAGACTATGGCCAATGCTACAAACCATGATACAACCGAACCTTGCTCAACCTGGAGCAACTGAATGGGACGAAGAAGACGGGTTCGATGATTTTGGATTGTAACTGACGTCCAAATAAGAACATCCACAGGGCTATGAAGCGCGGAGGCTTCGTCCTTCCATGGCAGGTGGCATTGATGGTGAGATCTCCAAGTTACGCCACCGGGACGTCCGGGAACGGCGCAGAGCAGTACGTGTTCTGTTTGATACCGACATACCTCGTGCTCTGAAGGGCTTCGTGCCTCTCTTGAACGACAAAGATCCCTGGTTCAGGTCAAAAGCCCTGGACGCTCATCGTCGCTGGGCTGTTGCCATGGGCCCAGAGGCCCTTGAATCATTAGCAAAACATCGCTCTATAGAGGCAAGGCGATGTGCTGCAAACCTGTTGGGCGACTACGAAGAAGATGTCTCTAAAATCGCATTAATGTTGGTCGAAGATGAAGATTTGACTTGCAAACGTCAGAGCGCTGCAGCACTGCTAGCGAGTGAACATGCCTCTGAGCATGTAGGCAAGTTTCTGAGTGACGAAGACCCATACCTTCGCCGCTTGGCTGTTGCAAGTCATGGGGCAAGTGAATCAAATCGGCGTGATGGTCTGCTCGATCCAAACGCGTCGGTCTGCGAGGCTGCAGTTCACGCACTGACAAGGAACGGCGAGGCATTGGATGAGGCGTCGGTTTTACGACTGCTTGAATTGAACATCGAGGGAACTGCATTGATTGACGCTGCCATCGAACTTGATGGTCCCGCATTGATTGAACTGGCAAAGCACGCAAAGGGTCCGGCCCTGAAGCACCTCGTCAAGGCATTAAGAGCGGCGTGCACCTCAATTGACGACAGTCAAATCAAAACCCTACTCAAGGCTGAGCAGTATGTTGTTCTCGGACGTTGGCTCCAAGGCCAGCGCAGCGAAGAGATGGATCAACTCCGCTGGCGCCTCTTGCGCGAGTCAAGCGTTGATTCAATTGAGCGAAGCCGTTGGCTTGAACGGCTTCTTGGACGATGTTCGGAGGAAAACTTGGTCACGGAAGCACGGGTTTTTGCGACTGAAGATCACCCAAATTTGCTGCTGGACGCAGCACATAACCTTTCAACCGCCTTCGATAAACTTGAATCATGAGCGGCACGCAATCCGGTATTCGATTTCAAATTGATGCGACCGAAGGGTCCAGCCGACGCCTCCATGTCGGCTTAGAAATCGAGGGCCCATTTACGGCATCAACCGTGATGCTTCACTTCCCAAGATGGGTCCCTGGATCGTATTTCCTGAGAGAGCCAATCCAGCACATGACGGAATTCAGCGCAAACGATCAAGCAGGCCAGCCGCTCAAATTCAACCGCGTGAACGTCGATGCTATGCGAATTGTTGTTCCGGAAGGGGCAACCAAAATTCACATCCATTACCGATTGCTAGCCAATGATCTCTCCGTACGGTCAAACCACCTTGATGAGAGCCACCTCCACATGATGCCACCGTTCACTTGGTTCCTGCCAACAAGCGGAGTGGATGCTAAGCGAATGAACACAAACCACACCATCGAAGTTCATGCCCCGAGTTCATGGATACCTGCAACCCAATACGAACTTGTGTCGAGCAGCACGGGTGTGGGGACTTTGACCGGCAACAAGGGGAAAACCCATGTGTTCACCGCACCTGATCGAGATGAACTGCTTGACGGTATCATCGAAATCAACCCAAATGAAAACCAAACATGGGTTGTCGAAGGACGCACACACCACCTCAAATTATGGGACAGTGGTGGCCATCCTGTCGATGAGAAGATGCTTGGACGATTCAAGGAAGACATGGATCGTGTCGTGAAGGAGCATCATGCCCTTTTTGGAATTCCAAAATGGGACAATTACGTCACGGTCATCCAACTCACGGAAAAAGCAAGAGGAGGTTTGGAGCATCTAAACTCACAAACTTCGATGCTGCCCCGACAATGCCTCATGCCCGGCCATGAAGATGAATACAGAGATCTGATCAGTTTGTACAGCCATGAGTACCTCCATCAGTGGAACGTCAAGCGTCTACGTCCCCGTAGCTTCCTTGATTATGACCTCCAAAAAGAAGGCCACTCGGACCTCTTATGGTGGTTTGAAGGTGGTACTTCTTGGCTCGGAGACATGCTCTGTGTCCGTTCGGGCGCGTGGACGGAAGAGGATTGGAGGAAGGATTTCACAAGGAAAATGAAGCGTCACACCATCAGACACGGTATGGCGTACGAATCCCTCACTGAGTCAAGTCATGATGCATGGATTCATCTTTATCGAGGTCACGCATTTTCAAGAGAAAGTCAAATCTCATATTACCTCGAAGGCGAATTGACCATCATGGAACTTGATATGGAACTGCGAAAACGTTCCAAGGGACTTCATGGGGTATGTGACCTCATGGCCCTTTTGTGCCAAACGCATGCGCTTGAATGTGACCCGAGTGGCCGGTTGGGCGTAACCCACAAGGACATTCGAAAGGCACTCGTCTCAATGAAAGGCGGAGGGCGTCTAGGCGTCATGCTTGACGAGTTGGTGAACCGCAAAGCAGCGCCTGACATGGAGCACGTCATGGGGTACTTCGGGTTGAAAATGGAACCAGAACATCAACCGAAGGAGGGACAACCACAACCCGCATGGCTTGGGCTCAACCTTTCACCTAAGGCAGGTCGAGTGGTTGTCAGCACACACATGGCAGCCAGCCCACTACGCTTGGAAATCATGCCGGGTGACGAGATTGTGGCCATCGATGGTCTGCGTACTCCGAACATCAAAAGCCTCGAAACTGCATTGAAAGGCAAGGCTGGGCAAGCCGTTGCGATCACCTATGCTCATGAAGGAATCATCCGAGAACACACGCTTTCTTTGCCTTCACCACCTCACCACAACGTCAAGTTGGTTGGCAAAGGAAACAACAAATGGCGAGCATACATCGCAACACGTCAGACCAACCAATGAAGCACAGCCAATTGATGCCCTGACACTTCATTGAATGGAGGCAGGCTGAGAGAGGACCTCAAGCGGCACATGAATTGGAGGTAAATGATCCGCAATCCGATGCCTACTTGTTTTTGGCGGGAACACTTCGCCTGAAAGGCTCATCGCAATCACTTCTTCTTTGGTCAAGGAGTCAACCCCCGCAGAAGGCCAAACATCAACCTCAATGGTTTCATCGAGAAGGTAATCAACAGCGATCACTGGAAGTTGAGCAAGGTTAAGTTCAAGCGCAATGGAGTACCGATGATGTCCATCAAGAATAGCCCCCGTGACTCGGTCCACAATCAGCGGTTTGGTGTAGCCGCCCCATCGCTTGGTCATCTCAAGAAGCTTGTCGCGATTCCTTGGTTTGATCTCCTCATGAGGTTTCAACCACTCTACAGGGACCAATTGAACATCCTCTTCATCCCACATTGTCCCTTGCGAATGGCTTACCTGCGATAATGCTATTCATTCAGCGACCGTGGTATGGCTTGGTAGGGAGTCCATGTCATCGAACCAGACATCTGCTCCCGACCCAATCATTGGCGATACGCCAGGCACCCCTTTACCGCCCCTGCTTGATCAATGGGTCGAACAATTGCCGACAGAATTGAATTCAATCATCACGACAATCGCTCAAGCAGAAGGAGGCGTATGGGTTGTGGGGGGCGCAGTCAGAGACGCCCTTCTTGGGGTTGAAACTGAAGACATTGACCTTGCCGTCTCATTGGAACCGTCACGCATGCTCGAACTGTTTCCAAATGCCATTTCAACAGGAATTCAATACGGTACGTTGACCCTAAGAGGGGCTGATGGTGGGTTCTACGAAGCAACAACCCTTCGTACGGAAAGCATGTATGAGGATGGTCGGCGGCCAGAAATCGTTGATTTTGGCACGTCTCTTCGCGGTGATTTAGAGCGACGTGATTTCACCTTCAACGCCATGGCGGTCGATGTTCGACGGCGGTTGCTTCATGACCCTTACAATGGACTACGCGACTTGGAGCAAGGCCGAGTCAAAGCCGTTGGTCAAGCCTACCAAAGGTTAGCTGAAGATGGATTACGCATCTTACGTGCTTACCGTTTTCTTGACCGTGGTGAGGCAGGAGTTTGGCAATTTGATCATGAACTTGCAGAAGCACTGAAGCAACATAGAACGATGTTATCTGGCGTCACCAATGAACGTATTTGGATGGAGTGGAAGAAAATCCTCCATGGCCAACATGCTGCAGAAGTGGTTGAACGCATGGCTCGCGATGAGGTCTTGGATCGATTCTTGCCGGGCCAATGGCGTGCGCAAACGCATCGCTTCTTCGCCCAAAGGCACCCGCTGGCGGTTGGCATTACTGGCGCAGAACGGTTTGCCTTGTTGCTTTGTGAAATCCCTTCTATAGAGGTTGCGAAGACCCTTAAAAACCTAAAACTCTCGAAGAAAGAACGTCAGGAAATTGAATTGATTCATCGACGCTTCGGAAGGGTTCCAGGCCATACAAAGGCAGACTTGCGTGTCTTCAGAGCAGTCATGCAAGAACGCTCTGTATCTCATCTTAACCTCGAGACCGTTCTCCGAGAGTCTGGCCTAAACACTGGAAAAATGGATGATGCATCGACGCAATACCTCGAAAAAACGCTCGAAGAACTGATTCATCTCGCTCCACTGAGAGCCGGTAATGAACCCCTCGTTGATGGCCACTGGATCATGCAACGAACCGGACTGGCAAAGGGAATTGCGCTTGGTCGCCTGAAATCATGGCTGCATCGTTTACAGATTGAGCGCGATTTGGGCACTGAAGAAGAAGTTGAAAACGTTCTTTGTTCATTGATTTGGAACCAAGACGACCATGCGAACTGGCCAAAGGTAGAATTCTAGAACCAACGGCATCATCTTGATGAAAGAGAACAGTTTCTTCTCAGATAAGGGGAACCTCATGTCCGACCTTATTATGCAACAAATCGAAACCAGAATGGCCCAGAAGGGAATCGATCTCAATCTCCTGAGCGATCAAGAATTATCCTTGGTTGCGGAGCGATTTTTGGGCGATGCACCACCCAGTCACCTTCCACGAGAAACCGTGATTTCAACCCTCCAGGGCCAAGAACCAATCCAGCAATGGGCCATGGGCATCAAGTCGAGAGTAGCCGCTGCGGCTGCTGAAAAAATGACTGACACCACTCGAACGGCTGTGGCCCAAGCAAGGTCAGCATACGAGACTCGCCGAGACAAAGACCCTCGATTGGCCATGATTGCCGACAAATTTGGCGAATGGCTCAATGAATCAAATTACAACTCTGCAGAATTGACTGCAATGGCTGATGCAAATCAGGATGGCATCATCAGCAATGACGAAATTCTCAACCTGATTCGCACCATGTCAAATGCCGAACCCCCATCTTGGGTGGTCGACCTTGTTGTGCAGCACATCGATGCAGACGGAAACGGATCAATCACGCTTCCAGAATGGTGGGCCTTCCTCGAGTCGATTGGTTTTGAGGGCGCTAGCCCAGTCTTGGATCCCCCGGTTCCAGAACCAACCGCTGCGCCAACTCCAGCGCCAACTCCGGAACCAATCGTTGCGCCAACTCCTGCACCCGAACAAGATGCCCTTGCTGGCATAGCTGCGACGACCGCAGCCCCAGCAGCGGTTGCGGTCGCAGCAACTGCAGCAGCGGTTGCCCCCCAAGCAGTTGCAAAGCCCACGCCTGAACCAGTTGCACAACCAACCCCCGTTGTGGAGGCCGTTCCTGCTGCCCCCGCCTCAAGCGTGGACCCAATGAGTCACGAAGGTATCATTGAGGCACTCTCTGGAGCAAGACTGTTGTCTGAATTCAACTCCATCGTCGCCCAATCAACCACGCAAACATGCACGGTCAAAGTTCAGAGTACTGAACGATCGCTCATGGCAAGCGGAGAATACCGCGGTGGTCAAACCATCACGGGTGTCCTCAACGATAGCGAGCATGTTGTTGCCATTCGATTCCCGGTGGCCGAAACTGAATTCATTGATGGACTCAAAAGTGGCCAAATTGTAACCGCAGAGGCAATCATTTACCGATGGTCTGGCGCACTTAAGCAGGCCAACCTCGAAGCCACTGGCGCTCGAATTGCTTGATCACTTCAAGGCACGTGCAATCACGATACGTTGGACTTCTTGAGTTCCTTCGTAAATTTGAGTGATCTTGGCGTCCCTGAAGAACCGCTCAACAGGGAATTCCTTGGTGTAGCCGTAACCGCCAAGGACTTGGATTGCTCGCTCAGTTACCCACATTGCGGTGTCGCCAGCAAACAGTTTAGCCATACTGGCTTCTTTGGAGTGACGGGGACCACCGTGTTCGTAGTGCTGTTGCTTGACCCATGAGGCTTGATAAATGAGCAAACGAGATGCTTCAATTTTAGTTGCCATGTCGGCAAGGTAAGCCATGATCATTTGATGGTGAGCAATTGGTTTTCCGAAGGCTTCTCGCTCGTGAGCGTACTTCAAAGCAGCCTCGTATGCACCCTGGGCGATGCCTAGAGCTTGTGCGGCAATGCCAATTCGACTGTTGTCGAGGGCGTTCATGGCGATTGGGAATCCTTTACCAACGCCTTTCAGGACATTCTTAACTGGAACCTTGCAGTTGTTGAGGACGAGTGTGCAGGTGTCTGAAGAGCGGATACCAAGTTTGTCTTCCTTCTTTCCAACGGAGAATCCTTCGAAACTTGAGTCGACGATAAATGCCGTCGAGCCACCGTGCTTCTTGACGCCGTAGTCAGGATGATCGACATCTTTTGCGAAGAGAACAATGATTTTTGCTTGGGCACCGTTGGTGACCCACATCTTCTCTCCGTTGAGGATGAAATGTTCACCATCGTCTGAGAGTTTTGCTTTACAGGTCATTGCTGCTGCATCAGTACCGGCTCCCGCCTCAGAAAGTGAGTATGCCCCTACATCGCCTGCTGCGAGCCTAGTGAGATACTCTTGCTTTTGTTCTTCATTCCCATGTAGGGCAATTGTTTTGGAGCAAAGACCAACATGAACACAGTACATGACTGCAAAAGAAGGATCAACACGAGCGAGTTCTTCGACGATGATTGACTCAGAAATGTCGTCGACAGGTGAACCGCCGTATGCTTCTGGAATCGTCACGCCTTGCAGGCCATATTCTAGGAATTCTTCCCATTCTTTGCTTGGGGGGATTTGTTGTTGGTCGCGATGCTCTACGGTTTGCGAAAGAACGCTCTCTGCGAAGTCTCGAACCATCTCTCGAATCATTTGCTGTTCTTCGGTTTCTCCGTAGTTCATGTTCGTCCCTATGGTGCGGAAAACGCCAACTCACTTAACCCGTTTGACGAAATTCGACGGCGTGCTTATTTGCCTCAATTTGATATACAATGGTGATTGGGGCGTTTTTGTGGGAGTGCCCCTATGGATGAAGAAGTTGTAGAATTCAGCGTTGCGCACAACAGGAAATATTCGAGAGACCACCTTTGGTATCAAGAAAAAGACGACCGTTTGATGATTGGAGTCAGCGAATTCCTCGCTGTCGAAATCGGCGAAGTTCTTCGGGTTATTTTGCCTCAAGCGGAGAATGAAATCGATGAAGGGCGAGACATGTTCTCCATTTGGACCGCAGATGAAAAGGTCGCTTTCCCATCAATGTTTTCTGGAATTATTGCCGAAGTGAACGGCGAAGTTGAGATCAACCCTGACCTCGTCAATGACTCAGCCTACGACCACGGATGGATCATCATCATCGAACCTCACGAACTCGACCTCGAGAACCTTCTGGAACCCGACGAGTACGTCGAGTTCATCGCCGAACTTTGAGCAAAGGTCTTACCCCGCCACGCGGGCCAATTCAGCATGAGCAATGCCTTGCAGCGACTCCGAGCCAGCCTCGCTAATGCACCAGTGATTTGGAAAGGAGATTATCCTTACTTCATCCACCCCATTACCGATGGCGTACCAAGGCTCGACCCGGAAGTCCTTGCTGCCGTAACTGAATTGTGTCAACAGGCCATTGAGTGGTCAACCATTGATTTGATCCTCGGTATCGAAGCGATGGGGTTGCCGTTGACAGCACCGCTGAGCATCCGCACAGGCGTCCCTCTTGTCGTTGGCCGCAAGCGATCTTATGGGCTGGAAGGTGAGGTTGTCATCGACCAAGCCACAGGGTATTCGAAGCAACCCATGTACCTCAACGACATCGCCCCCGGCGAACGCATTGCCATCGTTGACGATGTGCTTTCGACTGGAGGCACACTGAGAGCAGTGATTGAAGGCGTAAAGGCCACCGGGGCGACCATTGCGCATATTCTTGTCGTGGTCGAAAAAGGCCCGGGATTGAAGCAACTTCAAGCTGATTACCCTGGCATTACAATCCAATCGTTGGTGCGCTTGGAAATGAACGGCGCTGATGTGGTCCTCTTGGACGATTGATACCGATTTGTCAAAGGGTGGATTGATGAGGGGGTGGCGAGCCCCTGCAACAGGGACGACTATGGATTTGGACCGCCACGATTTCCAGCTTGACAAATTGATGGAACGCATTCAAGCGAATGACAACCGCTTGATTGCGCTTCAAATCCCAGAGGGTTTGAAGATGCAAGCCCTCGAAATGATGGACACCATCGAAACCGAAACAAGCGCAAAAGTGGTTCTTGCTGCTGACCCTTGTTATGGTGCATGCGATCTTGTCCATGACAAAATGAAACTCATGGGCGTGGAATTGGTCGCTCACATGGGCCATTCCCAGATGAACATCGATTCAGGCATGCCGACTCAGTTCATCGATGTCACCTACGATGGAGATCCAGAACTCACGCCTGTGTTGCCATTTTTGGACACGCATCGCGCTATGGCAAAGCAACGCATGGCAGATCAAGGCACAACCGAAGGCATGACAGAAGAGGAAGCTCAAGACCGATTCCTCGACGCAGTAGGGCGTATGGCGCCACTCACCGGGACCAAACTCGGCCTTGTAGGCTCGATTCAGCACCTTCACCTGCTACCAGAGTTCCACGACCGATTGGAAAAGGCCGGTTACGACGTGACCATCCCTATTGGTGGCGCTCGACTTTCGTTCCCAGGCCAGGTGCTTGGCTGCAATTACTCAGGTGATGACGACTCCATTGGCCACTACCTGTTCCTCGGCTCGGGGGATTTCCACCCCATTGGACTTGTCCTCCATACTGGCAAACCATTGGCCATGCTCGACCCTTACACTGGAGACGCTGAAGAAATGTCCCTTGAGCGAATCGAGCGGATCCTTCGCCAGCGCTCTGGCTTAATCATGGCAAGCGGTGACGCAGAACGCTTTGGAATTTTGATTGGCGAGAAGCCTGGACAGATGCGCCGAACCCTCGCCTTGCGAATGAAGCGCATGCTCGAAAAGCATGGCAAGAAAGGATACTTGCTGGCTCTAGAACACATCGGTCCAGATTTGATAGACTTCTACCCTGTTGACGCATTTGTCAACACAGCATGCCCGCGCATCGCCATCGATGATGCTGTCCGGTACAGCAAACCCCTCATCACACCTTTTGAACTCGAAGTGGCTCTTGGTGAGAAGAAATGGGAAACAGGATATCAGTTTGATGAAATACCCTGACCACAGACCTTGCACAATCCGAAACAGGCTTTCTTTGGCCCGAGGGAAACCGTATGTTCAAGAACGGTTGGCGTAAGCCTTCTGTTGTTATGACAAGTTACCTCGACCGAATTGGGGCAGGCGCTGTGCTTGCCAATCCGGAAGTCTTGGACTTCGATTGGACTCCGCCAGAACTTGTGGGGCGTGAGCCGGTTCAGCGCGAGTTGGCTGCTAAATTCTCGACACTCAATCACCCAGAGGGGGCAGGTCGGGCGGTGATCACTGGCCCGGTGGGAAGTGGAAAAACCGTGCTGGCTGACACGTTCTGCAGGGACATTCAACGCCATCTTGCTGGAAAAAGAAATGTGCGCCATGTCAAAGTCAACTGCCGCAACGCCTCCACGAGCATGCGGGTCGTTCAACGAATCCTCCACTTGCTCGACCCCGGGCATCCCGACAGAGGCTTGTCCATGGGCGAATTGCTGTTGAGTCTGAGGCGGTTATTGCGCAGAGAATCTTCTCACTTGATCGTTGTCCTTGATGAAGTGGACCACATGTTGCGACGAAGTGGAGATGATCTGCTTTACCAACTGCTTCGAATTGATGAAGATCAAGAAGGAAAGGGCACCATGTCATTGATTCTCATCAGCCAAGAGCAAGTCCTTGACATGCTTGAAACAGCTGTTATTTCTCGTATGGGTGCAACAAACCACATTCGAATCCAACCCTATACCGTTGAGGGGCTCGAAGCCATCGCTCTTCAAAGAGCACAACTTGGCCTTGTCCACGGAACATGGACACCAGAAATCATTCGACTCATTGCAGAGAAAGCAGCTCCGAGTGGAGATGCGAGAAAGGCCATTGAATTGCTCAATGCTGCCGTAGAACGGTGTGAATTCCGCCAAGATGGACACAATGAGCCTCACCTCATCATCGAGGACATTCACGAGCCGGCAAATTCCTCAGCGGTGATTTCGGGAAGCAATCTCGAAGTCATTGACGATTTACCAAGTCACGCCATGTTGGTGCTGCTGGCGATGTGCCGGCGTCTTACCAACCAAGAGTCGATGACCACCGGTGATGTTGAACAATTGTATGCGGTAGTGTCTGAAGAATACGATGTCAAAATGAAGAGCCATACAACCGTTTGGAAATACCTCAAAGAGTTCGAAACAAGGCAACTGACCGTCTCCAGAGTGGCCACAATTGGCGGAGGACGAGGACGTACAACTCACTTGAGCATGCCACATTTCCTTCCAAAGGACCTCTCAAGCCGGCTCGAAATGTTGCTGAAAAAGCGATTCCGCTGACCAAAAACTCGTTTCGTTTCATACGGTGGGGCTAAATACGGGTCGATGGTCGGAAGGTCGTTCTAGAGGTGTAAATATGGCTGTTGGACAACAAGGAGAATTCGTCGCCGTCGTCAATGATACGGACCCTGCCAGCGGTGGCAAGGCCTACTCACTGAAAATCAGTGGAAACAACCACGCCCAACTCTTGGGTAAGAAAATCGGCGACACCGTCGACGGTATCTTCGTCGGAGAAGGCGAACAAACCCTCTCTGGATACAAACTACAAATCACTGGTGGATCCGACAAAACAGGAACACCCCTCCGCAGAGACCTCGATGGCGGATCCCGCCAAGCAGTTCTTGTGACCCAATCAACCGGTTTCAAGGGCCACAAACTCGTCTTCAAGACCAAGGGCGGCGAAAAGAAGCGATTCCGATACAAGCCAGACGGTCTACGCAAGCGCCGAAACTTCCGCGGTAACACCATCAACCAAGACACCCGCCAAATCAACCTCAAGGTCATCGACTCAGGAAACAAATCCTTGGCCGACATTCTCGCACCAGGTAGCGAAGAAGCATCGGAGTGAAACCCGAGAGGGCGTTCGAGATAATGGAGTGGTGGAAGCATGGCACGAGCGCTTCCGGCACAACCTCAAGTCAACATTGGCCTTGTCGGTCACGTTGACCACGGTAAAACCACTTTGACACAGGCATTGTCCGGTGTTTGGACCGATACTCACTCTGAAGAACGCAAACGTGGAATCTCGATTAAACTCGGCTACGCCGACACTGCATTCTACAAAACAAAGGATGGGCAATTCTACCCAACTGGGCGCCGCCCTGATGGTAAAGAAGATGTCAAAGAAGAACTCCAGCGTGTGGTTTCCTTCGTCGATGCCCCTGGTCACGAGACGCTGATGGCGATCATGATCACTGGTGCATCCATTATGGACGGCGCCATGCTCATGGTGGCTGCAAACGAAACCTGCCCTCAACCCCAAACACGAGAACACCTGATGGCTTTGGAAATTGCTGGCATTGAAAACATCGTGATTGTGCAGAACAAGATTGACTTGGTGACCCGTGAACGAGCGCTCGAATCACATAAGGAAATCTCAGAGTTCCTCAAGGGCACCATTGCTGAAAGCGCACCGATCATTCCAGTTTCTGCTCATCACGATGTCAACCTCGACATCCTCATCGACGCCATTGAGCAAACCATTCCAACTCCCGATCGTTCCACAGATAAACGCTCAATCATGCATGTTGCCCGCTCATTCGATATCAATCGGCCAGGAACCCGCCCAACGAAACTTCGTGGAGGCGTGATTGGTGGCAGCATCGTCGAAGGCACGTTCGAGCTGGGTGATGAAATCATCATCGGGCCAGGTCGAAAAATCGAGCAGGGCAACAAAACCCGCTGGGAACCGATTGAGGCAACCGTTAGCAGCATGCAGGGAGGAGGACTCAGCCTTGACGCAATGCACGCCGGCGGGTTGTGTGGAATGGCTACGATGCTTGACCCTTCAATCACCACCTCTGACAATCTATCCGGACAGGTTGTCGCCCGCAAGGGCGACCTCCCGGAAGTGCGTTCCTCAGTGAACATCGAAATTAAACTCATGGAAACAATGGTGGCTGGAGAAGGTGAAGCGCCAGAAAAAATTCATCCTCTTCGTAACAATGAGATGTTGATGATCAATGTGGCGACAGCAACCTCAGTCGGCGTTACACGAAGCGCAGAAAAAGGAAGAGCTACACTTGAATTGCGCCTGCCGATATGCGCAGACCCCGGTCAACGCGTCTCCCTTTCTCGACGAGTCGGCACACGATGGCGTTTGATTGGGTACGGTACGATTGAGTGATTAACATCACGCCTCGTGATTGCATGGAGGTTTCAAAATGCAACACCTCCTCATCGATGCTTGTGGATGGGCCGCTGTCATTGATTCTGGAATGAATTTTGACATCGAACTTGGGAAAGTCCTTGGAAAACCGGACCTCCTCTTGCTGCCAAAGGTGCTCGAAGAATTGGAGGCCTTGGACACACAACGCCCGAGAGCGAAGAAACTCCTCCTTGGGATGTTGAAGGGCAAAGCAACCCAAATCGAAGAACATGAAGATTCAGGCGCACATACCGATGATCAAATTCTTGACCTCGCCTGTGCCAATGGATGGGTTGTGCTGACGGTCGACGTTCAATTGAAGCGAAGGTTGTTTGAAGCTGGAAGACCGGTCTTAGAAGTCACTAAAGGGAAAAGACTTCATCTCCTAGAAGGTCTATAGAACGGCCCTGATATGTCGAAAATTGCATTATCAAATTGTTCGAAAAAATGAGCATGATAGGGGCATGCCGGTAGTTAGTTGATATAGGATAAAATGCACCTGTGCCTTATGAGTGAATCCGAAAGCGTCGATGGGAGCCGAACATCAGCCCAAATCAACTCGGTAAAAAGCCAAGCGTTCGCACTTACTGATGCCCTGATTGACCTTGGAGTCTCAGTAGGGGTTGTTCGAGTTATGGTCTGCCTTTATTTGAATGGAGAAACAACAAGCAAGAATCTGCAAGCCAGTTGTGAATTACGTCAGCCCGAGATAAGCACAGCCATCAAGCAATTGACTGATCTTTCTCTTGTCAAGACTCGACGTTCGGGGTCCGAAGGGCGAGGACGTCCATCTCATATCTACAACCTATGCATGCCAATCCACAGCTGCGTAGAGATTCTTTTGGCAGATGTCGAAGAGAGAATACAGGCTATGAAAAATGGTGTCCTCAAGGTCGAACGGCTAACTCAAGGGCTTTAATCAGGGCAGCGTAAACAGAACATCGTCCCCGTGCCCATCAAGCAATCCAAGTTTGACACCTGCATCAATCCAGGCATGTGCGTAGTTAATTGCACCAAAAGCACGCACATGATCCCCAATGTTGAGAAAATGCTGAGCATCTGATGCATAATCATCGGCCATGCGAAGCATGATCGATAATTGCGAGGACTCCGGGGAGCCATCAGCATGAATTGGAGTTGCTTTTTCACGGGCTCTTCGGGTGATATCGAGGTACTTCTCGACCCGTCCAACTGAAACGTGTTCTAGGTCTTCAGTCACTCTCCACCCTCCTTTTGACGCTTGAGCAAGCGACGAACATCTTCCGTTCTGCCTAATGCTCCGTAGAGTTCCACTGCGCGGGACAACCGACCTTCATCCTCCGCCAGTTGTGCGCGGGTGAAGATCGCCTTGCGTTCTTCCCAATTCTTGGCCAATGCGGCTTCAGCAGCGGCTTCGAACCGCCCTTGCCGCTCTGCTTGTGCCAAGTGAGGGGCCGACCATCTTCGGACAAGTCCATCGCGAGTGGCGGTCGCCATGGCGTCAGGCGTGAGCGCCACAAGAAGGTCGCCCAAGTCCATGTCATGTCCGAGAACGGTGGTCTCTTCCTCGACACCAGATGCGCTTGATAGGTGGTGCAATTGACCTTCAATGCCCAAGACCCACCAACCATCTGCGCTTCTCACACCTTCCATAGGTTCGAGGGAATCGTATTCAACGCGTTCAAGCCCATCCCAGCCAAATGGATGAGGCACACCTTCCCAAAGCCCACCGTCGCTGGCTTGCATCAACAAGCGGCCTTGCATGAGGGGCGTAACCCAACTCCAGACTCTGTCCTCTAAGCATCGCTTTTGGTCGGTCTGAGCAAGCCTTGCGCACCAAAGGCGACCGTCTGAGGCTTGCCACATCATGTGTTCTCGGTCCAGCCAACCCAACAAACGGCGTACTTTTCCACTTTCCAAGCGCCTTAGACCCCGCCCTTCGTGCGAGAACAGATGGAGGTGCCCTTGGCGCCCAGAAAGGATCCAACCGCCACCTGGACGCGCTGAGACATCTGTGAATCCACCAGTTGTTGAACGGCCTTCATGCAGCATGGAACCGTCCATTGTAGAAAGCACATAAAATCCGTGCGCAGCGAGCACCGCAACGACACCGTTGTTCACCTGAAGGGCGTGAGCCTTGAACGGCAATTCGATGCGCCAGCGTTGCGTACCATCAACCTCGAGCATGAACAAATCCAGACCGCTGCTGACAATCATTCCACCTTCTGCTGGAGCGAGCGCTGCGATACGGTTTGGTGCTTGCCACGACCATGTGATTGTCCACATCAGGCTTCACCCCCTTCGATGCCCCAGGCAACAAGCTGGGCTTTTGCCGTCGATGTCATCGTGTAATACCGACTCCGACCGGTGGCTCGCACGTTCAGAACACCACCTTTGAGAAGACGGTTACAAATCTGAGAGAGCCGTGAACGTTTAACACCCAAATCCTCGAGGAGAGTTCGATCAGAAGGTGAGAATTTTCGGTGTTTAGCCACAGCGAGGACGGCCATTTCATTCGCGTTCAGAGCAGAGAGTAAACCGATGTCTAAATGATGCTCCTCTTGGTTGATGATCGGCTTGTTTTGCAATGCAGCAAGTGCGTCGATGAAGGCTCGTTGAGAAGTCGCATTGGTTGGCCCCGCTTCGTTGTTTGAAAGAGCATTGACAAGCGCTTGGACAGCCTTGGTGAGGGCCAGCACCTCCCCGGGTGCAGAGGGGTGGGAAGCAACTGTTTCTTCCTCTGTGTATTGATTGGGCGCCACTGCGTATTCATCGTCGTTGACCTCCGCCTTGTAGAAGCCAATTTCATCGTGAATCAATTCGGCAAAAGAAGCGCCTTCCGGTACGTCGGGAAACCCGTCATCTTGAGCCTCTATATCAAGAGCTGGCACTGGATCCCCGCCCTCGCCAACCCAAAGTTCTGCACCTGTTTCTTCAGGAGGCATTGGTGAATTTTTCACATCCCGTATCCTACCAACAATACTTGAGAACATACCTCCAATTTGAGGAGGGCCTGAATCGTCGAGGATTGGAACATACTCAGGGGTTTGGGGGAGGGCTTTGAACGGCATTTCAGGAAGTTCTGCATCCGTTGATTTTTCTTCATCAAGTTGTTCTAAATCCAACTCGAACCCATCCATGGAATCCATAATTTTCACATCATCCTGAATGTCCCTCAGTTCTTCACGCTCTGTCCATGGTGCAGAAGCATCAATCAGAGTCCCGAACGGCTTGTTTTCATCAGCCACGACGTCCTCTTGTGCTGAAGCCTCATCTCCCTCCTGCACAATGGTTTTCTGCTCGAATGGGGTAAACTCAACCGGCTCTTCAGGTGCTTGTGGCATTGGCAAGGACGACCTCAAGATTTGATTGATTCCAGCAAGGGAGGAAGGGTTCCTGGCTGCGTCGACTGCGTTTCTGAGGGTTTTTATGATGGCCCCAGGGTTCCCGTAGGTCTTTGACAGCAAATGGCGAGCATCCTCTACCGAGAGTTGAAACTCCTCTTCGGACACACTGTGAATTCGTGTTTCCACGAGCGCTTGGATTTCGTCTATTGTAAACGGTTCAAGGTGATGCTCGCTATCGAACATGTGGAGCAACTTTTCTGGGAAATGAGCCTTTTGTCGTGTTTCAAGGACGACCACAAGTACGCACTGAATGCGATTTAATGAGGAACTAGCAGAGCTAAGCGCTTGTGAAAGCAGATTCATTTCTACGCCTTGGGCATCGATGACAATCAATGGCAGGCTATGCTTGTAGGCTCTTGAGGCATCTACGAGTTTTTCGACAACCTGTGACCACCCGGACGGACCTTCGTCCCCTGTAAGTTGGAAGTACACTTCACGAAGAAGCCCCAATGCGGGGTTTTGGAAGGAAATATGGTCGATATGCACCGATTCGGGCGCATGGTTTGCTAGACACCGCAAGAGTGAAGATCGCCCCGAACCCATTTCCCCAGAAAGCAAAATCCGTCGAGAAGACATGAAGCGAATGTACTGCTGCAAGGCAGTTTTCAACTGAACACGACCTACCAACAGGTGGCTTTGACTGGACTCAAGGGGGAGAGTCGAGAATGGATTCGACGAAAGGGTTGGTAGAACGATCTCTTTGCCTTCAACTTCCATGAGACGAGCAACGGTAGAGGGGTATTTCATCTTTGAGGGAAACCGAGGCCTCTGAAGACCTGTTATGAACCGTTATTCACGCAACCGGCCGCACCCCCTATGGCTGGTTAACGTAATATTAACGCATTGTTAACGCGTTAGAAAAACCGGTAAACCCGTTAATCTTGAAGATCATAACCCCACGAGGGACCCACAAGCGACAGCACCAAACCCTTGCCATTGCGATTGCTTGATGGGCTAAGTGCACGTGGAGTGAATAAGGCGAGCACCATGGCAGTTGAAAACAGTCGATTGAGCGGTTTTTTCCGCCACTCAGTACCAGAACGCCGTCAAATTGTGGCAGAACTTGCCAACTTAACTCCACAGCAAATCGAGGCACTGAGTGCATGCGGAGAGTTGAAAGAAGACGCTGCTGATCGAATGATTGAAAACGTCATTGGAACGATGTCCCTGCCAGTTGGCGTTGCTACAAATTTCGTGATCGACGATAAGCACTACCTGGTTCCATTCTGCCTTGAAGAATCGAGCGTGGTCGCTGCTGCCTCAAACATGGCCAAAAGATGCCTCAAAAACGGGGGTTTTAGATCCAATAACGACCAACCTCTAATGATTGCCCAGTTACAAATTATGGACACAACAGACCCCTCCAAGGCTTCCAAAGCCTTACACGAGGCCAGCCAAGAACTGATGGATCTGTGCAACAGCCTACCTTCGACCATGATTCGACTGGGCGGAGGGTGCAAGCGCATTGAAACTCGGACGCTTGAATCATTAAGTGGTCCAATGGTCATTTTGCACATTGTCGTGGATTGCAGGGACGCCATGGGCGCTAACGCAGTCAACACCATGGCAGAGCTTATTGCACCAAGAGTCGAACAACTGACGGGTGGACGAGTCCACCTGAAGATCCTCTCAAACTTGGCAGTTCATCGTCTCGCCCGTATTGAAGCGACATTCACGCCCGAGGAACTCGCAGATGACGGCACAAGAGAAAACGGCCAAGCAGTGATCCAGGGCATCTTAGAAGCACACCATTTTGCGGTTGCAGACCCGTTTCGAGCAGCCACACACAACAAAGGCGTCATGAACGCAATCAGCAGCGTTGGTCTTGCTTGTGGGCAGGACTGGCGTGCCATTGAAGCAGGGTGCCATGCATACGCCGCTTTTTCCAATGACACCTACGGCTCAATGACGAAATGGGAGCGTCTCGAAGACGGCAACCTCCTCGGATCGATTGAGACACCGATGGCCGTTGGCACTGTGGGAGGAGCCTCAAAGGTTCATCCAGCGGCCCAAGCAAACTTGGCAATTCTTGGCGTTGAGTCGGCACAGGAATTAGCGGGTGTGATCGCAGCCGCAGGATTGTCCCAAAATTTAGGAGCGTTGAGGGCTCTTGCCACAAAGGGCATACAGGCCGGTCACATGAAGCTTCATTCACGCAATATGGCGGTCAGCGCAGGTGCTGTCGGCGAAGAAATTGAAATTGTAGCCAAGCGATTGCAATCGGTTGATGGACCAAAAACACAGACTGTGGTTGAACAACTGCTGATAGCGCTCCGCTCAGAATGAAGTCACTCTTCTTCGAGCAACGGAAGGGTTGCTTGTACAAAGCCGTCAACTTCACTTTCTTCCTTGAGGACTGTAGAATCCGTCATGCCATCGAGCATCCCAGAACCTTTGACCTGTTCTCTAAACCACGCTTTGACCTTTTTCCGGTCCGTGTATGGGCATCCAAACGCTTCTGAGAATCGACGAGTGGTGATCAAACGTCGTGTATTACCGTCCTTACGGCGGTCAATCATTCCCAATTGAGCGAGTTCACGAACGTAATCATAGGCTTTCTGACCGAGTAATTCCACAAGCCTCGATTGGGCCATTGGTTGATGATAAGCGATCAAGGCGGCAGCCTTGAGGAGTTTCTGAGGGATCTCGGTCTTGGTTTCCTTCGGTAAATGGCCCGCAATGTCCGGTTTGACTTCAATTGCCCAACGGTCACCAACTTCCGCCACTTGCAAGGCCCCTCCTCTTCGACGCTTCAATGTTGAACGGAGTGAATAAAGCGAATCGAGCATCTCATCCTCATCATACCCAAGAGCGACCGAGAGTTCTGCGACGGTCATTGAACGACCTGCTCCAAACAGGGTTGCTTCTAGCAATGTGTCAACTGGTACTTCAGACATCATTTTCCCTCATTCAACAAGCCAATCATGTGGCTCAAACGCTTCATCTGGCTCAGCAGAGATCGGTTGCACTTCTGCAACTGACTGGATTTGTGAGGTTTTTTCGGCTTTCTTAGCAGCGGCTTCTTCAGCCTTCTGAGCCTTCTCTGCACGAAGTTGTGCGTGGCGGACTGAGCCGGTGTCTTGAGATTGAATGCGATCTGATTCTTCTTCTTGAGCCCCTTCGACAAGCAGTTTGACTTCCTCGAACGTCTCGATGTTCGGCCAAGCATCCTCCAAACAAATGACTCCATCAGGCACTTGGTCTTGGGTAATTGAGGCGAAGCCACGGTGGGTGAGGAACAAACCTGCGATAAAGGAAGCAACCTTGGCTTCGTCATCATACCCCTCGGGCAGTTCGCCAAATGTGCTTTCCAGAACAACAGCTAAGTTGACCATAACATCGCTAACAGGAACTTTGGAGGTACCAGCTGCTTGGCATGTTTGCCGCATGGCCGTCCAGCACCGTTGAATGTCTCCTTCGAGATCTTCATTGTGCATTCGGCCCCCAACATCGGCTAGATACTCTTGCAGTTCCAATTCATGGGCGATGCGATTTTCTTCGCGAAGTCGCAATGCTTCTGCATCATCTGCAGCATCCTTGAACGCTGAAAGCAATTCACCGAGCGTCACCGGACGTCCCTCTTCACGACGAACACGTTCATCGAACAAAGTTGGTAAGATTTCGTCTGCTTCGCCTTGCAGGATGGTGTTTGTGAAGTGGAAGGCTTCGTCATCGTAGTCAGCTTCCCAACCGAAATCAAATCCTTCATCCCATTCATCCTCTTCTTCGACGAACTGGACTCGATCAAACAGCACGGCTGCTTGCTGGTGAAGCACTTCCCAAGAGAGACGAATGAGGCGCCCACATGCAGGCAAATCCAGTGCTGATGCCTCACTTTTCACCCGTTGAGTGAACACCTTGAGGAAACTCGACAAATCAACGTTCCAAGGATCGAGTTCTTCTTCTCGCACCAATGAAAGCACAAGGGCGACGGATCGGTCAAACGGATCGACAAGAGTTTGATGCTCCGCTTCCTCAGTTTCTGCGATGGCCAGGATGCGGTCAGCAAAGAGAGATGCGTCGGAGGACGCCTCACCCGACGCGAGCAATTGGTCCATCACGTCTTGACGAAGGAACCACTTGTCCAAAACTTCCTGCTGCTCCACCATACGATCGCCTCACTGTAGGGTTTCTTCGTTTTCCTGTTCTTGCTCTATAGAGGATTTCGCATCAGCTTCACGGACTGCCTCAGCAACCTCTTGATATTCTTCGATGTCTTCTGTCAGTTCTGCAGTTCGTTCAGAAAGACCCGCCATGCTCTTTTCTGGCTCTTGCTGCGGCTCCATGTGTGAGAGCAGACCGCCCAAACTTGACGGTGCAGACAGTGCCTCAGGGACCTGTGGCATATCATGCGATGCGAGTCTTGCTTCTTCGATGCGTGAGTGATTCTGTTCGTTGTCTTTTTGTGCCTCAGCAAGGGCTTTTTCTCCCAAAGCGATGGCACGTTCTCGATCAAAGTCGACGATTCTTCGGCTGCAACCATCTCCACCGTGCGTGATTCCGATGTGATGATCTGCCAAGCGCAAGGACACCTTACGGAGAGTAACCATGATGAATTGAGCCCGCTTACTTCGTTCTCGACACATCATTGCAATCCGTTCAGCATTGTACCCATCGAGGTTTTGGTCAACTTCATCAAAGTAGTAGAATGGACTTGGGTCGTAATCTTGGATGGCAAAGATCAGGGCGAGTGCCGCCATTGATTGCTCACCACCCGACAATTGATGACGGGTCACTTTCGCAGATTTACCTCTTGGTTGGGCCCAGAGTTCGAGTCCGCCCTTAAACGGTTCTTCCGGGTTCTCGAGGAAGAGTTCACCTCGTCCACCATCGCTCAGTGAATTGTAGGCCACCTTGAAGTTCTCATTGACCTTCTCAAGAACATTAAGCAAGCGTTCCTTTCGTTGTGATTCGAGTTTTTCGGTGACATCCAAAAGGTGCTTTCTTCGGTTCTGTAGGGTCTTGAAATCTTCTTTCATTCCATCAAGGCGAGCCTGACAAGCATCGAATTGTTCAATCGCAAGCATGTTCACAGGACCATGTTCATCCAAACGACGTTGAAGCCTTCGCTCCTTTCGCTCAGCATCGCCAAGGCTCGGCAAGATGGCACCTTCTTCCGCCGGTTGGTAACCTTGTTCGCTCATCTCTTGCAGTGTTTCAGCAATGGTGACCTCCTTTTGCTCCAATGCTCTACCGATTTCTACGCTCAACTGGCGGCGTGATTGGGCTTCTTGCACCTTCTGGTGAAGGTCAGCCTTGAGGGCGCTGCGCTCTTCGATTAAGGCGACACGTTCGTCTTCAAGGCCTTGGTTCTCTTCTAAGAACTCTCGACGCTCGCCTTCCTTTGCCTCCAATGCGATCTTATCCGAGGCGACTTGAGCTTGGAGTTCATCCATGCGTTCACTTCGAGCAATCGCAGCTTCCTTGATGCCTGTGATTCTGGTTTGGCATTCATCGATCCTCTGTTGAAGCAAGGAACGATGCCCTGAATCATTGGAGAGTGAGGCTTCTGCTTTGGCTTTGAGGCCTTCAGCTTCAACTCGCTTCACTTCAGTTGCATGAAGACGGTCTTTGAGGTGGAGTGGACTTGCATCTTCCAGAGCAGTTTGGGCTGCTTGGCGCGCTTGATTGGCGTTGGCCAAGTGTTCCTGTGCGCCATCAAGGGCCTTGAGTTGTTGTGCACCCTCGATTTCGAGGTCACGCAGTCGCTTTTCAGCAGCACCTACTGCACCAATGGCAGTTGTGTGATTGGTTTTGGCTTGCTTGTGGGTCGCTTTCCAATCGGAATAGCGTTCTGAATGATCGTTGTTTGAGAGTTCATTAATGCTTGAACGGATCTCACCTTGTTGACGGCGAGCCTCAGCCAATGCGCCGTTTACGGTTTCAGCCATCAAGCGGAACCTTTCCACATCATTGCTCAAGGTTTGAACTTCATTTGCTCCTTGGATGTTGCCGCCAAAGGAAGTGGTCATCTTTCGCTTTGCGCCACCAACCATGGCACCTCCGGCTTCAGTGACATCACCACGGAGGGTGACAAGACGCACACCGCCCATGTTTGCCCTTGCTGTGGCGAGGCTATCGACAATGAGGGTGTTCCTAAGCACAAAACGAATTGCCACATCGATGCGAGGATCATAATCCAGAAGTTCATTGGCGAATCCAACCACGCCAGGTTTTCGAGCGATGATGGTCGCTCTTCCGGCCGGTCGGGTGTTGTTGAGTTTGTTGAGGGGGAGGAATGTCGCACGCCCAGCACGGTTTTGAGAAAGCCATTGGATGGCTTGTGCAGCGACTTCATCGTTGTCGACAACCACGGAAGTCATACCGCCTCCAATTGCGGTTGCAAGAGCATCTGTATGGCTTGAATCACGCGGTTGACACAATTCAGCAACCGTCCCGATGATGCCGCGCAGTTCGCCGCGGTCACGCGCTGCGAGCACCGCAGCCGCCCCACCCGCCATGCCTTTAGCACCGGCACGGTTTTCCATCTCTGCTTTGGCAGCGGAAAGTTTTCGTTCTGTTTCACGAAGACGGGTTTCTACCGCTTGAGATTCCTCCCGGAGTTTTGACTCTGAACGTTGTGCTGCGTGAAGACGTTCAGCAAGTTTCGTCCGGTCTTGTTCAGGTGCATTTTCGCTCAGTTGCTCGCCTTCATGCTCGGATTCTGCAAGTGCCAATCGTGCAGATTCAGCTGCTTCTTGGACCTCGCTTAGTTGTTCACCTAACATCTCAGCCTGCGTTGCAACCCTATTGACTTCAGTTTGAGCGGCAATCAGTGATGCTTGAGCCGCTTCTGCCCCTTCTGTTGCTTTGGAAAGGGCGCGGGTAAGTTCAGCGCTTTCAGAACCTGAGGACTCGAGGGCTTTGCGAACTTCGCCTTCCTCTTTCTTTGCTTCTTCAAGAGATTCAAGAGCTTGTTTGAGATCGATGGTTGCTTCATTGAGGTCCTTTTCGAACGCTTCAAGATCTGCGATGGCTGAGGTGCTTGCTTCCGCCAGATGCTTGAGCTCTTCAGCCTCCTCAGCGTCTTTATCAGAGGATTCATCAAGACGGTCTTGGCTTGTAGCAATCCGTATTTGCAGGTCATTGATGGCTCCCATCAAGCCGTTATTGTCGCCTCCAAGAAGGTCCTCAATCTGCTTTTGAAGCGTCCCAATTTGGTCGTCGAGGGTGACCATCACTTTGTCGCCCTGTTGGACTTGAGCCAGAAGGACCTCGGCCTCTTCTTCAATTCGAACGCGTTCCCTGATTTGGTATTGGCGTTCCGCTTGCTGACTTGCATACTTCGCTTGTGCTGAAAGTTGACGAGCAACCTTCAGGTCTTCGACCAGGTCAGCGACTTTGAGAGCGAGGTTCTTCTCTTTGGTCAGATCTTTGAGTCGTGCTTTCTGCTCGTCTTCGAGCAGACCAATCCTTTCGATGTAGCCCTCAACCATGCTGCGTTGCTTCTCTGCCTTGCGAATCTCATCATCATAGGATGTGACACCTGCCACTCCATCGAGGACTTTGCGTCGCTCCTTAGCGGTCATTTTTGCCAATCTTGTTACGTCGCCTTGGAGCACAATGTTGTAGCCATCAGGGCGAGCGTTGGCGGAACTGAGGAGCCTGTGAAATGTTTTCTGGGTGCTGTCTTCATCGTCGAGCAGGTATTCTGTCACGATGTTGTTGCTTTTCGTCAAACGAACAGCGCGTGTCATCCTCACTTCGTCTTGGTCGAGAGGAAGCCTTCGTCTCCCACTTGAAAGAAGTGGATTAGCGAATACGAGGGTGACTTGACAGGCACGAGCTGGCTTGTTGTTCTTCCCGCCATTGAAGATGAGGTCCTTTGCATTCTGGGCCCGAATCACTTTGTTTGAGCGAGGTCCAAGAACGAATTGAATCGCGTCGCCGCAATTCGACTTCCCTGAGCCATTTGGACCGGTGATTGCAGTGAAACCACGATCCATTGGGATGGTTAATTCTCCCTTGAATGATTTGAAATTCGAAACTTCCAACGCTTTGAGATACATCCCATTCCCTCATAATCGAGAATTAAATCCCCGACCTTATCCGCGACACCCGTTCCCCACGGGTCTTAAAGAATGCGAGTGATGGAGGCCCAGTCTACCGGTTTTGAGGTGGAGTTTCTCGACGCCAGAAGGGCAATTAAGTCAACAAAAAATCACACTTCATGAAAAAGAAACACTGGCTCACAGTGTACCTTTATTGCCGCATTTGGCACATCCTCCGCCAGAACAGAACGGGCATGTTGCGTAGACTTTGAGTCCTTTTGCGGTTTGCTTTCTCATTTTCAGGCGTGAATCTTTATGTAAAATCTTTGAACGAGTGATTCGTTGATTCGACCCCGCACGAGCATGGAGGGGAAGCGTTTCTGAACCGAATTTAGTCCTGAATTCGCGAGCTATGTTGCGCCTCTTAGAGACGCTTTCAGTTGCCTGAGTGATCGCCTCCGCCTCCCAGTACTTCGGACCCATCATCAGCAAGCAACCCACGGCAGCAATTCCAAGTTGCACGCCTAAGGGTGGTAAGTTGAGCGGAATGAGGTCTGATAAGCCCTCTGAATTGACCCGGGTTGGAAGGACACCTAAACGATCCATGATGGCAATGGAGAAAATTGCAACCCCTGCCGCAAATGCTCCTTTGTAGAATCGATCTTTTTTGGTCCCAACACGTGCCATCTTGATTCGGCCCGAGAGCAGAATGAACAATGAAGGGCCCATCACCATGAAATCAACGCCGCTCCATTCACCCGGCGGGATGAAGCAATTTGTCTCGGACCCTTCTGCGAGCAAGAGTTCCAATCTGTCAAAGGGTGGTGAGCAATCTGGCTCAATCATCTGAGACATGTCGAATTTTTCATTGGGAGCACCCGTGATGACTTCTGGGGCGATGGCGCCAAACTGAGCGTTCGCACTTACAGTGACTACAATGGCGAGCGCTAAGACTTGCCCAATGAAAACACGTAGGTTCGCCATAGCACCCTTAGCGGTGCTCCGGACATAGTGATATCGCTTAGCGATGGGGTGAAATGGTCCGGCCAACCCCCTATGATTCATCGGGTTGGGGTCATGGCGCACATTGTCATCATCGGAAGTGGAATTGCAGGGCTTTTTGCAGCCCTACGATTGGCTGATGCCAACCATACCGTCACCGTTGTCACCAAGCAACGACCAACCGACTCCTCGACCAATTGGGCCCAAGGAGGCATTGCAGCTATCCTTGACAAAACCGATGGAGTCGGTTTGGAGGCCCATGTGAAAGACACGCTCCAAAGCGGTGATGGGTTGTGCGATGAAAGCGTGGTTCGGACCATCATCACTGAAGCTGCCGAACGAATACAGGATCTTCTTCACATTGGGGTTCGTTTCGAAACCAATGAAGATGGAGCGTTCAATCTCGTTCGAGAAGGCGGACATTCGGAACGCCGAATTCTTCATGCTAAAGATGCGACTGGGAAGGAAATTGAAAGAGCCCTCTCCGAAGGTGCCGCTCAACACCCAAACATCACCATCAAACCAAACACGCTAGCCATTGATTTGATCCAGCGTGAACATGGCAATCCTGACCAAGGAATAGCAGGTGTTTGGTGCCTTGACCAAGTAAGTCAAGAAGTGCTTACATTGTCAGCAGACATCGTCTTTTTGGCCACTGGAGGCGTTGGTCAACTTTGGTCAACCACAACGAATCCGTCGGTCGCAACCGGCGATGGATTGGCAATGGCCTACAGGGCTGGTGCGGCTGTGAAGGACATGGCCTTCATTCAATTCCACCCAACAGCACTCGCTCGCCAAGATGACCGTCCGTTCTTGATCACTGAGGCCGTTCGTGGTGAAGGCGGAGTCATTCTCGACAAAGCGGGGCTTCATGCTTGGCAGAAAGCCACAAAGAAGGCCCGGGATGAGGGGCACAAAGAGCCTCTTCCGGATGGATTCTCCTTCACTCTTGCACACTCACCTCTTGGCTCCATGGCGACCCGAGACATCGTAGCCAGAAGCATTGACCAAACCATGAAACAAACCGGTTCAGCACACGTGTTCTTGGTGACAAGCCACCTCGACCAAACCCACCTCTTAACCCACTTCCCGACCATTCAAAAGAGACTTGACCGGCATGGTCTGAAACTTGGAAGGGATCCCCTACCAGTGGCGCCTGCTGCGCATTATGTCGTTGGGGGGCTTGCTGTTGACGGCATTGGGCGACCTCATTCCCGGGACAGCGGAGCCATCATTCCCTCACTGTATGCCATCGGTGAGGTTGCGTGCACGGGCATGCATGGGGCCAACCGCCTCGCCTCCAACAGCTTGCTTGAGGCAGTTGTGTATGCGGCTAGGGCAGCAGACCACATCATAGAAACCGATCCGAGTCCGAACGAACGTTCACTTCCCGATTGGCGAGCAGATGGCCTCACCAACCTCGTCGAACATGCACCTGCAATCAACGACCGTGCATCGCTTCGCACAACCATGTCTCAAGAAGTTGGGATTGTGAAACGGTTTAACCGATTGCATAGGGCGCAGCGAAGACTCGATCTGCTTCACGAAGAAGTGGATATGATTTGGAAGACAGCATTGCCTTCTCGAGAGATTGTGGAATTGCGTAATATGACGCTTGTTGGCAGATTAGTCATTGAAGATTCCTTGCAAAGAAAGGAAAACCGTGGATTGCACTTTAACGCCGATCTTGTTGAGGAGTAAGGGCGTCAATCATGGCGCTGAGCATTTGATTCATCGGGGCTCTCACACCGATGCGTTCACCGCGTTGAACGACTGCTTGGTTGAGGTACTCGATTTCTGTCTTCCTTCCCGCACGCACATCTTGCAACATGCTGCAATGGTTTTCAGCGGTCGCTTTCAGAACGGATTCGAGGTGCATTTCCAATTCTAAATCATCTGGAAGATGGATGCGTTCTTGCCTCGCAATTCGGGCCCCCTCGAGCATCGTTTCGAGTGAAGAGGTGAACAACCCTGGTTCTAATAAGGCCCCATTCGCAACACCACAAAGCGCCGCAATGGGATTGATGGCAATGTTGAGCAGCACCTTCATCCAAACTGCTGCGGGCCCGTTCTGCGTCCATTCTGCGGTAAGGCCAGCTTGTTCAAAGAGATCAAGCAGTGGTTTTGCATCCACCTCTGAAGGGCCACCCTGAATCTGACCGAGGATGATATTTCCTTTTCCTGCAAACTGAACGCGCCCCGGCGTTGGCCTCCAAGCGGCGTAAGTTGTGGTTCCTGCCACCACTCGGTGCACCCCTACAACCGCACCACAAGCCTCAGCATGGCCTAGGCCATTGCTCAAACAAACAAGAACGCCGTCGGGACGCAACAAACCTCTAGCGAGTGTTGCCAAATCGAAGATTGCAGCACCTTTGCCCGTGAGAAGAACAGCATCCATCGTACCGTTCAGTGAGGAGGGCATACCAACCTCTTCCAGTGTAAACAGTGCTGCATCTTGTGAAAGATGAAACGTGGCTTCACCTTCGATGTGAAGCCCTTTTGCGACCATCATCGCCCCGTGTTCACCTTTGCCATGAATCAAGACCTCGGCAGTTTGGACTTGAGCCAGCATACCACCAAGGAGAGAGCCAAGTGACCCTGCCCCTAGTACCGCAACTCTCATGCCAACCCCTCAGATGTAACTGCCTAGATGAATGACAATCTGCCCCTCGACATGCTCGAACCACATGGTGGAAAGCGTTGAGTTGCTGGGTGAAAATTCAAAGAAATTATCGCCAGGTTGAAGGGTTGTGGTCGAGTTTACCGTGGTCCACTGTGGCCCATTACCTTCGAAGTTAAGTTGAACTGAGGCAGTTGAGTTGCTTGGATTATAAAAATTGAAGGTCCCACTGCTTGGATGAAGAAGCGTACCATTTGTTGCAGCGGTCCACGCAGTCGACCACATTCGGTGAACAACATCCGATCGGAGCAAAATGATTTCTGGACCCTCTTCTACGGTAAAATTGAGCCTTGGTAGAGGCGACAAAGGTTCTGAACACACCAACACAGTCGATCCATCTTGCATGAGGACAGTCAGGTTTTGTGCACCGTTGGATATGGATGGAATGCTTGAAATTTCTCGGATATCAAGGTCCCATACCCATTCACCGCTGGCAGGAGGTAAAGGCGTTGCGAGCGTTGCGTTGAGCGGACAAGGCTCTCCCGTGGCGCTCATTACCGTACCTGCCCCAAGTTCGAACCCCCAACCTGTTGTCGATTCGTTGGTGATGTTCCACCCATGACTCGGGACAACTGCTGTCATCGGGAGGGCTGGCGAGCCAGCATGAAACTGGACCTCTTCGAGTTGAATCACATCGAGCACAGAGCCTTGCAGAACAACCCGATCTTGACCCCGGACACACACTCGGCCTGGTGCTTCTTCGTACGTTGCTGAAAGGCCTTCATAGCCCTCTATCCAATGCAAACGGGCTTCAGTATCAAACGCACCTTGGGCGTTCGGAATTGAGATATTCACGGCTTGCGTACTCATTCCACCAAGGCTCAAGCAGCGTTTGAGTTCACCGTCCTCTTGACTGAAGAACCAAGGGGAGGCGACAAAGAGGTCAACATCGGGTTCGAGCGTGATGGTTTCAATGCTAAGGCGCTCCTCTGATTGCGTGAGGACGCCAAAATCGATTGAAATTGGTGCATCACCCTGTCCAGTCCAAACCAGATTCAAAGTGACTGTGCTTTCGGTGCTGGGTGGTAGAACACTCCCACAGCCACCCTCTGCAATCGAGCGTGTATCTTCTCCATCGCATTGCCATGTGAGATCCCAAAACGTGAGGTCTGGATCATACCGGTCTTCGAGAATCGCCCAGCCTTTGCTAAGCGATGAAGGGTTTTTCACCGTTACAACAACTTCGGCACTCCAAGTTTCATTGACAAGGACTGCTTTGGCGAAACCATCAATGTCGTATTCCACCTCATCGTTCCAATCCTCATCCACTGCAAATGGAATCTGCTGAGGGAGTGCGAGAAGAACGATGGCAAGGGCTACAAGACCCATGTTTTTCATCGATGACAATTCCAAGCCTTTGGGTTCGTCAAGAACAACTGGGGTTCTGCGATCTGAGCCCATAAACAACAGCAATGGAACTGACATAGAAAGCACAAGAAGCCAGATATTGAAACCGTTGAAGGCATCAAACATCCAAGCAAAGGCCAACAAAAGAAGGAAGATGAAAATCTGATTCGAACTGCTTCTAGCCTCACCATGGCCCGCCCTTGCAACCATCAAACGGCCACCAGGGAAGGTTGGAATTGGAAGCATGGAAAGGCAACCGAAGAAAGTGAGAACTGCCCCTGCATGCACGAAGGGGTGCGCCCAAACCAACCGTTGCTGGTATCCATCGGAAAGGGTGAGTTCGCTCAACAACTCCACAGCGAGTGGCGGGTAAGCAATGTTTTGCTGAGAAGTGATGGCCACATAGTCTGGAGTGAGCCACAAACCAACACCCCAAAGCAACATACCCAAACTCACAAGAGTTGCAGGAACGCTAACTGCAGACCACCCAAGGGCTTTGCGATCGGGCCATAGGCGGGCATCCATTCGTGGCAAAGATGGAATCAGGAACAGACCGAAGGGCCAGATGAGCATGGATTTTGGCAAGGCACCTAAGCTCCATAACGAGATGGAAGGTTCGGGGACTGGGACAATGTGCCCGACACGAAGCCCAAACCTTGCCGCAACCGCTCGTTGGATATGCGAGGCGATGAATAAACAGCCAAGAACAGGAAGCGTGTAACCAATCACCGCATCAAGGAAGGACGATTCCGTGAACCAACCGCCTTCGGGAGTTGCCCCCTCAGTCCAGTAGGCGCCCGCCAGAGTGAGGGTCAGCGCGCTGATGCCCCACATGATCCATTGGAAACTTTTCATAGGAAATTGCCGCTCTGGGACTGGTAAAATCTGAACAACCCATGGTTCGTCAACCAGAAGTTTACCCATCCAACCAAGTTTGGCAAGATGTTCGTTCAATCGCAACAACTGTTCGTGTGCATCTTCTTCTGCCTTCACTGAAACATTCCAGGCCGGTAAAACGGTACCGCCAATCGAACCATGAACCAAAAAATGGCGTTCAAGAATCGTCTTGAGGAGGTCTTGTTGCGACCACACTTCCTTGTGCGCCTCCATTGGTTCAAAGGAGGTAGCGTCCGGCTCTGCGTCTTCCATATGTCCCCCTCATCTCAACGGGGGGCAAGCCTCCCCCATCAATGAATCCCTCATGCTTTTCAAACATAGGGGCGGTAATCAGCCCAAGTTGACTTCACTTGTTCTTGAATCGCTTGAGCCTGAAGGTCTCTTCACGTTCCATCTCTTCGAGACGGAGTTGGATGAACACACGTGCTTCTTCGAGTTCTGGGATGACTTTGAACTCGAGAGCGTTGACACGTCGCTTTGTAGCCTCAATTTCTTGAAGCAAGCGCTTGAGTGTAGCTTCCATTTCTGAAGCACGAACGATTTTTTCAATCAAATTCCCAAAGGATTCACCGGCTTCATCAATGTAGGGTGATGATCCAATGTAACCAACACCACGCTCTTGGAATGTCGACTTGAGGTTTGTACCGCTCACGCTTGGCACAACGACACCCATGATGTTTCGGCGTTCAACTTCGACTTCGGGATGGCCTGTGTTTGCGATTGCTGCTGCACGAACCGCCAATCCACCTTCGATGGCGTTAGCAAGGTCAATGCGTTGCTTAGCAAGTCGATAGGTTGCTGTCAAGTCTCGCTTTGCTTCGATCATTTCAGCCAAGAGTTGTCGGAATTCGTGGAACAATCCGTCCCGCTTCATCTTCAACAGCTTGTACCCGTTCTTGGTTTGCTTAATGCGCCCCTTGAGTTTAATCAACTCACTTCGGGTTGGCTTGATGTCGAGTGCCATGTTCTTTGCCTCCAAATCTGTTTACCAAGTTCAAGCCTTGTTGTCAGGGTGGTACTTATCGATCCACTTCTGGTCAAGTCGCACGAGGTACTTGGTGTCGATTGAGGACATCAAGGTCCAGCAAAGGTCGAGGGTTTCCTCGATGGAACGGTCTTCGTCACGGGTTTGGCGAAGGAACTTGTCTTCGAACACACCAGAGAAGTCAAGCAATTGCTTGTCACGCTCGTTGAGTGCGTCTTCACCAACAATGGCAACCAATCCACGGAGTTCTCGGCCTTGAGCGTACGCAGCGTACATCTGGTCAGAAACTGATTTGTGGTCTTCACGGGTGGTTTTCTCACCAATACACGAACCCATCAATCGAGAGAGCGACGGAAGAACATTGATCGGCGGATAGATACCCTGTTGGTGCAATTCACGGGAGATAACAATCTGTCCTTCAGTGATGTAACCGGACAAGTCAGGAATCGGGTGAGTGATATCGTCACCAGGCATGGTCAAAATTGGGAATTGAGTGATTGAACCCTTCTTACCCTTGACCAAGCCTGCACGTTCGTAGAGCATGGCCAAGTCGGTGTACATATAGCCGGGGTAACCACGTCGTCCTGGAACTTCTTCACGAGCAGCACCAATTTGTCGCAAAGCGTCACAATAGTTGGTCATGTCAGTGTAGATAACAAGAACGTGGTAGTCTTTCTCGAACGCAAGGTATTCTGCTGCGGTCAGAGCAAGACGAGGTGTAATGATTCGCTCAACAGCAGGGTCGTCCGCTAGGTTGACGAACAACACAGCGTTCTCAAGAGCACCAGTTCGCTCCAAATCGGAACGGAAGAAGTTGTATTCTTCAGCGGTGATACCCATAGCACAGAACACAACAATGAATTCTTCATCAGAATCCTTGAGTTTGGCTTGTCGTGCGATTTGTAGAGCGATGTCGTTGTGTGGGAGACCGGATGCCGAAAAGATCGGTAGTTTCTGTCCACGGACGAGGCTTGTACACAAGTCGATTGCAGAAACACCAGTTTGAATGAAATCATTTGGACTCTGTCGGCTGTACGGGTTAATCGCTGCACCAATGATGTCTTCCTTCTGGTCTGCGACGATTTCTGGACCGCCGTCACGTGGGCGCCCTGCTCCGTCGAGAATTCGTCCGACGAGGTCAGTGCTCACAGGGAGTTTGAAAACGTCACCCATGAAGGTAACGCCAGCTTCTCGGTCGATTTTGGAGGTTCCTTCGAACACTTGAACGATAACGAGGTCATCGGAAGTGTCGAGAACTTGTCCGTTCTTGATGGTTCCATTTGAGAGTCGTAGGGTAACGATTTCACCAAATGCAACAGGCTCAGTCTTGTTCAAAAAGACCAGAGGTCCTTTCACGTCGGTAATGGTTCGGTATTCTTTTCCAGTCATGATATTCCTCTCCTCAGTTGTCCTCCACCGTAGCGGCGATTTCGGCGGTCATGGTATCCACCATTGAATCGATGATGTCGATGTATCCTTTCTCGAAACGACCACGCATAAGGTCGGATCGTGATGGAACGTTGACAACATCGCCGAGTTGTGCACCGCTGGCCATTGCAGACTTTGCAGCGTCTTGGAAGGACAAGATTGCCTTGGCCATTCGGTATTGTAGGTGAATGTCACAGTAAGCGTCGACATCGTGGAATCCGTTCTGTTGTAGGAAGAATTCACGAATCATTCGAGCGACTTCAAGCGTCAATTGTTGGTCGGTTGGTAGAGCATCAGAACCGACCAGTTGGACGATTTCTTGCAACTCGGACTCAATCTGCAACAAACCGCTGATTTGGGTTCGGACTTCAGGGAAGTCTTGAGAGATGTTGTCACGGAACCATTGGTCGAGGCTTTGAGGGTACAACGAGTACGAGTTCAGCCAGTTGATTGCAGGGAAGTGCCGTTGTCGGGCAAGACCAGCATCAAGACCCCAGAACACCTTGACAATTCGCAAGGTACCTTGAGAAACAGGCTCTGAGATGTCACCACCAGGCGGAGACACTGCACCGATGACAGTCACTGATCCGTCATCGCCGTTCAAAGTTTCAACACGTCCAGCTCGCTCGTAGAATTCTGCAATTCGGGACGAGAGGTAAGCAGGGTATCCTTCTTCACCAGGCATTTCTTCAAGACGGGAGGAAATCTCACGCATTGCTTCAGCCCAACGAGAGGTTGAGTCAGCCATCAATGCGACATCGTAACCCATGTCTCGGAAGTATTCTGCAATGGTAATACCAGTGTACACCGATGCTTCTCGAGCTGCCACTGGCATGTTCGATGTGTTTGCAATCATGACGGTTCGCTCCATGAGGGGCTTGCCGGTGTTTGGATCAATCAAGTGAGGGAATTCGTCCAACACTTCTGTCATTTCGTTGCCTCGTTCGCCACAGCCAATGTAGACCACAAGTTGTGCGTCAGAGTACTTTGCAAGGGATTGCTGTGTGACCGTCTTTCCAGATCCGAATGGTCCTGGAATACCGGCTGCTCCACCCTTAGCAAGTGGGAACAGGAAATCCAGAATTCGCATACCGGTGACAAGAGGTGTGTCAGGTGCGTACTTTTGTTGGAAAGGTCGTGGGGTTCGGACCGGCCACTTCTGCATCATCTGCATCTCTGTACCGTCTTCAAGGACACAAACAGTTTGTGTGACGTTGAAATCTCCGGATTCAATCGACTTCACAGTACCGCTGGCGGTTGGAGGAACCATGATCTTGTGAATGATTGTGTCTGTTTCTTGGACGTGACCAATCACTTGGCCGCCAACCACTTCATCGCCAACAGCGACTTGAGGTTCGAAGGTCCAGATTTTTTCGAGGTCGAATGCATCTGCATCGACACCACGGGTGATGAACACACCCATTTCCTTCTCCAAGGTTGGGAGAGGGCGTTGGATACCGTCATAAATTTGGGTCAAAAGTCCAGGTCCGAGTGATACGGACAAGGTTTCTTGGGTGTTCAACACTGGTTCACCAGGTCGAATACCAGATGTGTCTTCGTACACCTGAATAACGGCCTTTTCTCCGTGCAGTTCAATCACTTCGCCCATCAGACCTTCGTGGCCAACACGAACGACGTCATACATAGCTGCGCTCATGCCGGTTGCGGTCACAACAGGACCTGATATCCGGTAAATTACTCCTTCATTGCTCATTTTTATTTCCTCCATTTTGGTTGGAACATTACTTCCAAAGGTCGACTCCTATTGCTTTACGAATTGTGTCTCGCAAAGCGGTGTCTTCTTCCGTTCCGATGCCAAGCACGGTCGGGGAGACAGATGCCGAGAGTTGGTCACGAAGACGCTCCGGCAGTGCGGCAAGGATTGCGGAGTCAACCACGACAATCCCGACGCTTTTGTTGTTGAGTAGTGATTTGAAAGTGGCGACCATTGCGTCTTCACCTTCAGGGTTGTGCAGATGATCGACACCTGCAAGTTGGAAACCGAGGGTGAATTCTGGTGTACCTACTACTGCGATATCCATTCATCTCACCTCAATTCAGTATGTGTGCTTCGAGCACATCCGTTGGCAAGCCCGCTAGGCGGCCTCGCACAATAAGTCGCAAGTCATCCACTTCTTGCACCTTCATGGCGATGTAATGGATGACTGGAAGGGCGGACACTGGATGCAAGAAACTCATTCGAGCCATCATCTTGTGTTCGCGTTCTTTCAGCCAGGTGACCACAGCGTCAAGACTGCGGGTTTCTGCTGAGGTTGCTAGTGCTTCATCAAAAGAAGCACCATCAAAGCGTGCTGCGTTACGAAGCAGATCGAGTAAGGCGTCCTTTCCACCGGTAGCAATGGCGGAAAAAGCGCGCTTAGGTACGACCCGTCCTCCGGGTACAAGCAGGTCAACGATTTGTTCATTGGACAGTCCAACGGCCCCTGCTTCGAGGACGTTGAGGATGTTCCGGTGATCAATTTCACTTGCGACCAAGTCCTTTAGGAAACGAACATCGGGTCCTTTTCCTGTTAAGGCTTTGAGTGCGTTTGCGAAGTAATGACGGTCAAGTGCGTCTTCGTAATCGGAGAGACGGGCATCTTCTGGCACGGCTGCAAGAGCAGAACCGAACGACTTTCGTCTCATTTGAGTCGATGCTGAACGTAGGTCATCAGCGCTTTCGATGATTTTAATCCAAGGCGTATTGATATCGTTTAGTTCTGGCAGAATGGAATGAGTAATTTTCTCCATGTCCACATCGTTAGCCACAGACCGCAACACAACCTTTGCGTTGTGGTATTGGTAACGTGAGGTGTAGATCTCAACCATGGCACGGATTTTTCCGTTGCAAAGGCCGACCATCTTGTCCAGTTCGTGTTCGAGGTTGTGAGTGAGGGCTGCTTCAACCAAATCGCCACCGGTCAAGCGACCAGCGTACATGTCCATTTCAGCACGATAACCAATATCGCCAATGGCGACGGTCAACTGATCCGGTGATTGGCTAATGAGCTGGCGTAGACGGGCACGGTCCGCGAGTTTCTGCCGACGGGACTTTGCCCGGGCAGCAACGTAGGGGGTGTTTCCTGTCATTACCATTTAGAATCCCTCATTCAAACAAAATTGCTGTGGTTGCGCTCAATTCATCTTTCCAAGATTTTTCGAGCAAGGTGTCAAAGCGCATGTCGTAGGACACAGAGCCGTCGGTGGCTTCGAGGACAAAGCCCCCGAGACCATCAACTGCATCGCCCATGGCTCGCTTTCCAGCGAGTTCTGAGAGCGCCTTTCGATCCATTTCAACAGGGCGGACGCTGTAATCGCTGCCGATTTCGTCTGCCTTGGCCATCAACGATTTGAGTAAACTTGCTCGACCCTTCATTTTCGGGCTGCTGAGTTGGGCTCGTGTTGTTCCAAGGGTCTCATCGAGCACCTTGCGGCGTGCGACCAGAATTTCCTTTTGGTTGGCCTGGCGTGCGCTGGCAACGACCTCGCGGGCAAGTTGTGCTGCTTCGCGTTCGGTGCGGCTGGCCGCTTCCGAGCGGATTGTTGCGGCTTTTTCGGTTGCTTCAGCCACAACTGCGTCGGCTTCTTTCTTAGCCTCTGCAATCATAGCATCGGCTTCCGCCTTTGCTGATTTTGAGATGTCTTTTGCGAGTGTTTCAAGCGTCATTGTATTTCCTCCGTAATGGTGATTTCAATTGGTCGAAGATCGACCCTTCAATCGATGGTCCCCTCATAGGAAGAGTGGTAGAGCACCGAGAATGACGATGGATTCCGGCAAAGCAGTGAAAATCAATGCTGGACCGAACTTGCTTCCGTCTTCTGCGAGCATACCGACAGCTGCGCTGCCAATGGCTGCTTGGGACAGACCTGCGCCGATTGCGGCCAGACCGAGTGCGATTCCAGCGCCGATGGCTGTGTATCCGTCACCGTCTGATGCTCCGGTTGCGTCTGCTGCTGCTGCTCCTTGAGCAACCATAGTGATGGCTGCCAAAAGGATCAATGTTCTTAGGCTCGTTTTTAGGGTGTTTGCGTTCATATTTGCTACCTCCGTGTTTTTTTGTGTCCGTGGACTATGATTGACCCTCAACGTGGAGGGAACGGCCACCGAGCGGTGCGAAAGCACGGCCGGATCCGTCGTAGAATTTGCCCATCCATTCCACAAAGTGGAGACGGGCTGCGTGAATGGTTGGTGAAAGAATACCGAGGGCCAAGGCGAAAACTTGGACGAAGAGGAAGATGACGAGGCAGAGGGCTGCAGTCAGGTATCCAGAGGCGCCTCCTGTTTCAAGCCCGGCTAAGATATTCTCCCAACCGAGGATGATGGAAACTTCTGCAATCTTGACACCGGCAACGCCGACCGCCATGATGCGGAGGTAGGACAAAGTGTTAGCAAGAAGGCCAAATGTTTCGATTGGGCCCATGATGATGCCACCAGCCCAGCCGAACCCTTCGTAGACAGCAAGGCCGACGATAAGACAGCAAATGCCGCCGATGAGGAGGAGGTTCCAGAGGGGTTGGACTTCAAACAATTCATTGTACCCCATCACAAAGTTACGGCAGACCATGAAGCCTCCAACGAGGATCATCAACCAGGAGCCTTTCTCGAAGAAAGCAGCGCTGAATCCGTGAGCCTTGTTGACATTGAGGAATCCGATGATGAGGCCAACCAAGATGTGGAAGACGCCGAGGTAGACTGCGAGGGAAACGTATTGCTCCAACCCGTGACCTGCACTTGCACGGTGGAACGGCATCATCACGAATGGGTGATCTGGGTCGCCAAGTCCAAGCAGAGCAGCAAGTCCTTCGGGCAAGACAAACACATCGTGCGTCCAATCATAGATGCTGGTCAGGAAGGCTATGTCTGGGCCCCATCGGTACCCGTCTTTGAGTGCCCCTGTTGCGTCATACATGCTGCCGTCCCACACGAAGCCAAAGCCTTCTGCGAAGATGATGCCCCAAATGATGCACCAAACACCCATCCAGCGGAGGACTGTCATGCCTTTCTGTGCGAGGGGGTCGACGGCGAAGGGCTTAGAGCCAAGCCACAAAGAGAGAGCGACGAGAACCGCACCGTAGCCAAAGTCACCTAGGATCATTCCGTAGATGAAGGGGAAGGTCATCATGATGAGCATTGATGGCTCAAAGGTACCATACTTAGGGCGACCGACGAGATCGACCAGAAGTTCGAAAGGTTGGGTGGTTTTTCCATTTTGGAATTCGATTGGGGGGACGGCGTCTTCATGGTGCTCATCCACTGAAGGCATGGCACGAATCATTGTAAGAGAAATGTCGAGTTCGGGGAGGTTGATTTTCCCATCGCCATCCAAATCCATTGCTTTGACGAGAGGGCCGATGTCCCAAGGAGGTAAATCGCCGATGCTTGTGGACTTGAGGGCCTGTTGGAACTCATAGCTGTCAATCTTACCGGAATCATCTAAGTCGATCGATTTGAAGAATTCAAACACGGATTGCTTGGTCTTGAGGAGGTAATCAGAGAGCATCACCAATTCCTTGGCAACCTCAGGCGATTCGTGGGCGTCGTCGTGACCGTGACCGTGGTGTGGGTCAACATAGGCTTCGATAGAAACGTGGGAAGCGATGGCGCCGAGTTTATCCTTCACCATATCGCCTTCGGCGGTTGGAACCCAGCCGTCCAAAGCAAACGCTTGGTCGCTGACAGCCACGAGGGTTGGAGAGGTGTAGATTGCGTCTTCACGGGTCAGGTGTTCCTCAAGAGCGACAAGTGAGCGACCGTTTCGATCGACCCAGGCGTCGAGCGCTTCTTGAGAAGAAGCAATAGTGTTCTCAAGTGCATTGATTTGAGAGAGTACGCTCGAGGCTTTTGATGCTGGGGAGCCTTCGCCTGCTGGAATTTGAACCGCTTTAGCACCAAGTTCAGCAAGGCAGATCTGCACCTCTGCTGCGTGTTGAGTCTGGCAAGCAACTGCAACGATGCCCGGTGCGGAGTGCAGGAGGATTTCAGTTCCAAGCGCTGAGAAGACAGACTTTGCTTTGCTGGCTCTTGGAGTTTCACCCACATAGACTTCCAGACCGTCGAACCCGCCCATCAATTCGAGAGGGATGTCCAAAGGAGCAAGGCGTTCCAGGACCTGGTGCTGTTCTTTCAAAGAGGAGATTGAGGCTTCACTTTCCCGGATGGTGTCAAGGTAGGAAAGTGCATCATCGATTTTGGATTCGAACCCGTCTACCAATTTCTTAACTTTTCCAAGAGAAACTGGCCCCTCAATGTTCATTGCCTGAACGGAGGAGGAAACACCGCGAACCTTGGTGAGCAAGGCACTGGTTTTGTTTGCGCCTTCGGTAGAAAGTGCGCGACCAACACCGATTCCATCTTGGAAATGGCCGTATTCTTCAATGTGAACACAAGAGAGCGTAGCGCACATTCGCAGAACTTCTTCCATCTTATCGACGGGAGCCGCCACGGTGAGGCGGGACATTTCTGCGGTTGCGAACATGGAAACAACTCACTGAGAATTTACTTTTTCGAGCAAGTGGGCGACTGCCTTGTCCTTGCGATCTGCTGCAGAAGATTCGATGGCGTCAACCACTTTTTGGCCTTCTTTGGCAACACCTTCTGCTTCTTTGTTTGCTTTGGCTCGAGCAGCGTCGAGGGTGGCTTGAGTATCTGAGACTGAACCATCGGTTGCATCAGCAACGAGTTGGACGGATTGGCGGCGGGCTTCCGCTGCAATTTTTCCGACTTCAGCTTGGGCATCTGCAAGTTGCTTTTCGGCATCTTGTTCTGCTTGCTTGATTTTGCGAAGGACGTCAGCCATACCCAAGATAATCACCAGCAATTCGGCTGAATGGGAGGGGGTTTATGAGGCTAATGGGGGGGTCTCTATGGCTAAACGAGGGGCCTGCGTCGACGTTCATTGCTTTGGCTTCGTCCCACGGAACCGGCTCGCCATTGCAAACGGCCATAATAAACGCCCTTGGACGTCCTGATATCCGACCTCTTTGATCATGGCTCGGTAGTATCCATTTGTTCCATAATGAGAGTATGTGTTTGCGAGTCCTTTCCACGGGTGGTCTTTGTCTTTGGTCACGATCCGTGCAAGCAATTGCACGGCAGTGGCCATCCAGATGCGCCCGGCAAGCCCATGCAACCAATTGGCCTTCCCTGCATCACAAATCACCAAGCGACCACCTGGCTTGAGCACCCGATAAATCTCTTCAAGCCCTTTACGTTTGTCTTGAAAATCTCTGAAGGAAAACAAACAGAACACCATGTCGAAGGTGTCATCTGGAAGAGGAATCGACTCGGCTATGGCTTCGACATAAACTGCGGGTGATTCGCCTCTCGAGGCACGAGATGCATCGACTCTTTTCTTGGCGACCTTCAACATCTCAGGAGAGGGGTCAAGGCACGTGACATCAAGCCCAACCAAATCTTCGGCGAAGGATCCTGGCCCACATCCAACTTCGAGCACCTTCATGCCGGGTGTTGCGTGGTTGCGAACATTTCGCCTCCAGCGTTTATCTTGCCCAAAGGTCATCAGTTTGTTGACCCTGTCGTAATTAGGAATGGTCGCTTCAAGTTGGCCCTCAAGGATGGTCCATGCTTCCAAATCGATACCGGATGGGTCGTAACCCCCGGTTGCTTCACGGCTCCCCATGGTCCATCCCCATCTGCCGACCCCTTTGGACATGTCGCAGAAAGAGACCGGCGCAGAGCGGATGGTTTTCCGAAGACCATCAGGCGATACGCTCGACGGTTTCTGGAGTGATTCCTTCTTCTGGAGTCACTCGGAACACAAGAATTTTCAAGTTCTCGGGAGCGTTTCGGAATTTCGAAACAATCATCGAAGTTTCAAAATCTGTACCAATGGTTCGTACATTGAACGAAAGGACCATGTCTGCGATGGTGGACAGTTCTTGCTTGATTGCTGCATCCAATCCGTTGGTTGATACTGAAATTAACAAGAGGCCTCGGTGCAATTGAGCGTGGGCTTGGAGCATTCGAACCATAGCGACTACACGAGCTGGATCTTCACGCTGTAGGAAGAAATCGAGGCTATCGACAACGGCCCTAAAGTAAGGACCAAGGGCCATAATTTCATTGGTGACTTCAGTCAGGTAATCCTGATTGCTTTCATCAACGAATCGGGTTTGTGCAAGGCGTTGAATGTCAGCAAGTTGGAAGCCTTCAAGGCGATATCGGCTCGCCAATAGTTCTCGTTCTAAGACGGTTGAGTTGTATTCTTCGCCGATGGTTCGGACGTTGATGTCCATTGGCCAACTGTACTTTTGGAAGATTCTGACGATTTCTGCCTGACCCTCGTTTGTGGAGATGTAGAGGGTATTTTCAGATTCTTCGGCAGGGGATGTGAATTGCTTTGCGAACAATTCGCTTCCTGAACCAGTGTCTGTGAACGCAATCAGCGTAAACCCACGCGGGATGCCCCCGTGCATTTCATTGTCGAACTTTGGCACGCCAAAGGAACCAACCTTACTGAAGAACTCCTCATCCTCGGGATCGAACTCAAATTTACGTGCCATACTTGTTCACCTCAATGGATTACGACTTGGCCACGGTCGATTAAATCAGTACAGTACAAGTCAAGGTTGGACAACACCAATGGCGGGGTTTGGTCAGGAACATTGAGCACGACAGAGAGGATTTCACGCTGGCGGAAGGTGTTGATGAAGGTGTGAAGATATTCAGCGAGAATGCGGTCTTCGTTGTAGATTGCGAGAGCATTGACGCTGTCGAGGAAGACGAAGTTTCGAACAGATGTTGTGGTCCGGAGAATGTAAAGCGTGCGCAGCAAAACGGATTCGAGCATGATTGGACTGTCAACGAAATGAATGTTGGAGTAAGGAACATCAGTGCCTCCCAAAATACCAGACGAGACCAAATCGATGAATTGAATGTTGGAAACGTCCATTCCAATCGATTCGAAGGCTTGGATGATTTCGACTGCGCCTCGGTTTGCGCTGATGTAGACCCCACCCATCTCGAACATTTGCATGAGCGGTATGATGGTGCTCGCAGTGACCATAAAGGCGTTCGAGTTTCCGCAACGAACCTGGACGGCACTGTTGAGGGCGACTTCGGTGAGTTGTTCAGCAATGCGTTGATCTAATTCGAACATGATCATGACCCCCAGCGCGATGTTTTATCGCTTTGTGCGCCCCATTTGAGCATCGGCGTGAGCATGACGCCCAGAGGCGTGAGTTCGATGGCGTGCTTGGCACGGCTGTGTGCTGTTCCACGCATTTTGACCACTTGTAGAAACCTGAGCAGGTGGCCCATTCGCTCAACGTCACCCATCACAATGATGCCGTCCGCGATCGCTTCTTCCACACCGAAAGAAGACCAGTGGGCGTTTTCTGTTGCTGAAGTAATCTCCGAAATCAAAATGGTTGTGCATCCTAGCGTGGCCAGTTTCTTTCCAAGGGTGAACAGGAAATCACGAATCAATTGCTCGCTCTTAATTTTGTAACAAAGCGTGGTGACTGAATCGATGACGAGGCGGGTCACACCGATGGTATTGACGATATCAACGATGGCTTTGATCAGTGCGTGAACGTCATCAAGTTCGAACGACGCCTTCTCAAGACCAAGCCACGAATACAAAACGTCCATGTCGAAGACGTTGATGAGACCTGAGTCGACCATGTTCATGTCAAAAAAGGCATATTGGCGGATGTTTTCAAGCAACTTCACGGAAGGTTCTGTTGCTGTGAAGTGGGCACAAGCCTCTCCAGCCAGCGCACCACGGACAAGAAATTCCATTCCAAGAGTTGTCTTTCCTGAGCCACATGTACCTGCAGCAAGCACGGTAGAACCGTAGGGGATGCCACCACGCAAAATCTCATCCAATCCATGAATCCCTGTGACACATCGGTCTCGGGTGTAAACGGCGGCTGGCTGCATGGGTAACAAACCGACCAGTTCGGTCGGGTTCATCAAGCAATCGCCCACAACACAATGGATGAGAGCATTGCAACGCCTCGAAGCGTTGGTCGTCAAGCATCACCGGGCGTAGGGGTTTCTTCGATGTACCACGAAGAGAAGGCCGTTGAAATTCCATCCCACGCCAAGGATTGGCCTGTGACCAAGAATAAACCGGTATCACCGCCCCATTCAGCCCGGAACATATCGTACGGCCTAGCCTCATCAATTTGTGTGTAACGCAATTTCAAAACACCCGATCCATCGCTCATTCCGTTAAACATCCCAACACCCAAGAAACCCTCCACGCCAAGGTCAATCACCTGAGAGGCATTTCCAACGGCCTGCGAACTGGGATCGCCTGTGAACAACACGGTGGTTTTTCCAGCAATAACTCCGGATTTAAACAGGTGGTCGGAGACAATGGTTGAGGAGGTATGATTCAACGACCAACCTCGCAAAGCAATGGCGAAGTCATTCGGATTATAGATTTCAATCCACTCCGGGCCACCGCCTGATGGCCGAGTCATAACCTCGGTAATTTGCAGGTCGTTATTGAGGCGCCCGCCTTTGTGAACTTCAAGCACAACTTGCCACGTTTCACCGTCCTGGATAAACTGTCGATTCGCTGTGGATGAAGCGGTTGCAGTCCTGCGCTCGGTTCCGCCATCAAACAGCATTGTTCCAATTCTGCTTGCATTGCTGCTTTCAACGACCTCAATGGTCAGATGAATTGAAAACCCTTCGTCCAAGCCTAATCCGTCGATCATGTCGCCTTCAGTGAGGTTTTGAATGGCATTCACTTTCTGGATGTTGAGAGTTCCATCGCTTACCAATCCCGCCTGAACTCGGCCGTCATCAAGAGACAGGGCGGATTGGAGATGCCAATCGGCCGTTGCGTTGGCGTAATCCATGCCGTCAACACCGGCGGGGACGAACCATCCCTCGTCGGAAGTCAAGCGGTCTAAACCTTGTACTGCAGAGCGGTCAAGCCGGTCCACAGCAGGGTCGTTTGAACCCATTTGGAGTTGAGCGAGTGATAAAAATGCTGTGAGGATCATCAAGAATAAAGCAAAGGCCGAAAGAAACTCGATGACAGCGGTGAGAGCAGTCTCGTCCCTTTCGAGTGAACGAGGCCCCCTGCTGCGCATGATTGTGCGTGGTCTTGGGCGATTCAAGAGGTTGCCGCATGGAGCGGGAGCAGAAAGTGAAATTCACGGTCCTTGCCCCCTTCGGGGGCGATGAGTCTTTGAAGCCCCCATGCGAGGCAGGGGTTAATGTCGAACCGGACGCAAGGGACCAGCGGCCAAAAAACGGGCAGTCTTTCGATGGTGCTGTTGCTCCTCTTAGCGTCCTTTGCGGGGATGGCAAGCCTCCCCTTATCCGGTGCTGCGGAAAGCGGTGATGTCGCCATTTTGGGAACGGTATCTCCAACCAACGATTCATGGAGTTCATCTTGGGACCCGGTCACGTTTGAAATAACGGTGGAAAACCAAGGGCTTGGCACAAGCACAAACCGTGCAACAAAGTGGTATGTTTGTCTAGGAGACATGCTCGGTTCCGTCTGTAAGTCATCCCCAGATGAATCTGGTTCATTTTCCCTATCGAACATTTTCCCCGGTACCACCGTGGACATCGCTTCGGACGCTGATTGGAACCCTTCAGGTGACGAAGGAACCTTCACCATCGTCTATGCCTTTGATGAAAACGACCAAGACTCAAGCGATGACATGCTGACCTTCAACATCAATTTGACCCGGTCCTATGTTGACCTCGCCGTTGACCCGACCTACAATCCGTTGAACGATGTAGAAAACACCGCCACCTATGATGGCAACATTGTCCTCAATTCCGGTACATCTTATGTGCTCGATTCCAAAGGCCAAGTGACAGCTTGTAGCACATGCAATTTTGTGGCCATGCTCGGTTGGCAATTGTGGAGTATGGATCAAGTCCCCGTAATGATTTCTGAAGCCTACACGAATGTATCCAATCTGCCTTCGTGGGGAGGACAAACATCGTTTACCCGTGCATTACCAGCCCTGAACAGCGCCACTGAAGGTCAATTCACCCTCAAGTGGGGATTGTTCAACAGCACTGGCACCCCGTACAGCGATCTTGACCCCTCAAATGATGTTACGAGTGTCATCGTCACCTTCGATGACACAATCGATCTTCAAGCCACATCGATGGCCCCATCCCATGATTCCAGTTCCGCGAGTTACTTCTACGGAGAAGACATGGTGACTGCAACGGTGTCCAACATCGGAAATAAGACGGTCAATCTTGTATCCGTCGCCTTCCAGGTGTACGATCCAATTGGTGAAGTGGAGTATGAAAGTTCATGCCTCCTCACAACCTTCCTACCAGGCGAAACTCGTACTTGCACCTTCAATGTCACAACCGTGGGCGACGATCGAACCCTTACCATCCAAGTGCCATCAGGTCACGATGAAGGCGATGAAGATAAATTCAGTAACAATGCATTGTCGGAAGTCACAGACCTTGTCGCTGGCGCCATTAATGCCAACATTGACCAAGCCAGCACCACAGGCACCTACACCACCGGTGAAAACATTCAGATGTCTGCTCGGACGAGTTCAACAGCTCCAGGGCCCCTGAACTATTCATGGTGGGTTTCGGGCATCATTTGGCTCGCCTATGGTCCAGAATTGAACGTCTCAGGTGGCAGTTTAGGCCTAGGTGACCACATCATCACCTTGCGTGTGACCGATGTATTTGGAGAATTAGAATCGGTTCACAAAGACATCACAGTGTACGATTACATCTCTCTCGACAACGGCGAGTTGTTCACTGGACAAGCTGTTACCCGGAGTTCAGCCTATTTCCATCATGAGTCATCGCTCCCAATCTTGGGCACCTCCTACGGTATCGGCGAAGGAAAGGAGCCTTTGTTGCTGCTCTCCTTCGAAGTGCTTTCGACGGTCGATGATTCCCCAGAGGTCGGTATGGATTGGATGGAGATTCAACTGAATATATCCTCTCTCCTGCCAACAAATATTCCACTTGAAACTGTGGATGTGCGTTACCTGCCAACCATGGATGATTACATCTGGACCTACCTTGACGAGTACACGGTCAATGAGGATGACACAATTGATGTGACCCTCACCAGCAACGGCGTGATCCTCATCATAGGGGAATCCCCACCAGCGAACCTCAGCACAGGGCCAATCACAAGCACACAACTTGAAGGTGGCCAATTGCAACTCAATTGGACCACCACTGGCGACATAACCAACCCCTATGTTGGTGGATGGAACATCTACAAACTCATACTTGTACAACAAGCAGGCACATTGTTCCCTGACCCCGCCAACGGTGTGAACGAATTCATTTGGAAGGAACTGACTTCCGACACTCTGGCTGCCTCGATTGACCCATCAAGCAACTCTTGGATTGATCCTGAGCCGCTTACAACAGGTGATTGTGCTTCCTATGCGATTATGCCCGCCAGCAGAGAAGGTGCGCCAGATTTCGCGCACATCAATGTCAGTCTCGATGAAAATGGACAAGCAACTGCCTTCTGCGGTGATGCGATACCCCCTGTTTCAAGCATCAGTAACTTCCAACACACATCCTCATTCACCAACGATACAGAGTGCTACAAAGTTGTCAACGATTGGAACATGTGCTATGAACTCAATCTCACATGGATGTGGCCAGAAAACGAACCAAACGGTCAGCTGTTCTGGAACCTCTACATGATTGAGCAACAACCAGACGACATCGATTTGCGCTTCCTTACCCCGATTGCAAGCAATTTAGCCTCCGTACCCGGAGAACAAGGCCATTACAACACCTCGGGCCTGGAGGACTCCAGCATCCGACCACTGAGGACGTATTACTTCATTCTCGCACCTGTGGATTCAGTTGGGAATGAACAATTGATTGCCGACTACCCATCCCCGAACGTCGAGCGTGTAACGATTGAGGATGATTGGTGGGACTTCTACCAACACTTGATCCCTGAGCCAGAACCTGAGCCAGAACCACCATTGGGTGTACCATGGTTTGGAACATTGACAGATTACATGCAAGAGGATGAATTCACCACAACCGGGTTGGCAGCCTTGATCATGCTCGTTATGTCAATCATCACCTTACCGTTGTTGTTGCAGAGGCGAAAGCGCCTCAAGCGGATCATGGCTGCAAGAAATCGCCGAGCAGGCGTGGAAACCACCGCCGATGAGTTTGACGACTTCTTCGATTGAACTTCGTTATGGCGCGGCAGGGGAGATTTGAACTCCCGAGGTGAGACACCACTGGATTAGCAATCCAGCGCAATGGCCAGGCTATGCGACTGCCGCAGACAAAGCCGCCGACCGATGAAGCAGTCATGAACATGACGGTGCCGAGTGAATGAGCAAGGAGCGAGGCGAATGGGCCACTGAAGGCTCATAACGGCCCAAGAGGACCGAGCCAAGATGCTGGTGGAACACACACCAAGACGAGGGCGAGGTGCATCCAACCGAGGTAATACAACGAGCGGAAGAAGGATTTCGCTGCCTTTGGCATTCGGCCGTTCTCGTCTGTTGGCTCCTTGGGATCGATGTCCCAAACTGATTTTGCGTACCAAACGGTCAAACCACCGGCGAGGAAGGCCCACAACAAAGGCAACCCTGATTCTGGCCAAAAGCAAGGAACGCTTCCTAGGAGGAGCAAACAAGCACAGTACACTTTGGAGAGGAAAACTGTGTGCTCTGGACCCCTCACTTCGTTCATCATCGGGACCTTGGCTTTGGCGTATTCGCCAGAGCGATACAACGCTAATGCCCAGAAATGAGGAGGTGTCCAAAAGAAAATGAGCGCAAAGAAAAGCCAAGGCACTGGAGAGCCAAGAGCAAGAGGGTTCACCGTGTCAAGTACGGTGTCTCCTGCTGCTGCTGCCCAGCCAATGAGTGGGGGGGTGGAGCCTGCAATCCCCCCGATGACGATGTTTTGAGGCGTTCTGCGTTTAAGCCAGATTGAGTAAATCAGGACGTAAAAAATAACAGAAAAGAAGGACCAGAAGGCTGCTTTCCAACTGACAATCAAGAACAGAGATGAACCAAGAACAGCAATAATGAGGCCGAAAAGTAAGGCTCCACGAGGTGAAATATGGCCTTGGGGGACTGGCCGGTTTTTGGTACGCCTCATCAGTGGGTCGATGTCTGCATCATACCACATGTTGATCGCGTTTGAACCACCTGCAGATAACGTACCACCGACAACCGTGATGCCAATTGTGACCAGTGTATCCATCCACGTTCGGTCAGTTACAGCGATCAAATCATGAACTAAAATAGCGCAAATGGCTGTGACTTGAAGCAGAACGATGACCCTTAATTTCATCAGTCGCTGGAACACCACGAACCAGCCAGGGTGTGGTTCCCATGCCACTTCATCGACGCCGAGGTCCACGCTTATTCCTCTCCTTCATTTTGATCTTGGTATGATGCTGAGATTCGAATGGAAAACAACGCAATCGTTGCAACAAGCAACCCGGTGACACCAACAATCAGGTGAAGCAAGGAAACCCATTCAGGGAAACTATCCATTTTCGCTGCAATGATGTATGAACCACCAATCATCACGTTCAGCATCCAGAAACCTGCGGTCATATCGGTGATGCGGCCAAACTTAGGCGTTGCACCGTGCTCACGGGCTTCCGAGCGCACTCGGGCGGACCCTGCAATAAGCACCAAACCAACGACAAGAGCGCCGAAGCGATGGACCATTTGAACAAGGACACCTGGGCCGTCAAAGGAAGGTAAAACACTGCCATTGCACGTCGGCCAGCCGGTTGGGAATCCGACAGAGCAACCCTGATTGTATTGACCTCCTGCTGTCGAAGACACCCAAGCACCCAGTATGAGGAGCGTAAACACAGACCCAACCATGGCATCGACCCTCTTTTTGTTGGCGGCGATGAAGGCCTTTGGCAATGTGTACAACGGATGGACTGACCCTTCTTTTGGTCTCATTTCCATGTGCTGATAAATGAAAGCAGAGGAGAACACGCACGCCATTGAAAGGTGAAGCGCAACCGACCAATCGGCATTGTCATAAAACACAGTGACGGCACCAGCAGTGGCTTGTAAAATCAACATCACGCCTGCGAAAATGGAGAGGTGATAGGCTCGAGTGCCATAGACGGCACGTTTTGAACGCAGAAGAAGGGCATTGAACAGCACTGGTAAGGCAATCACCCCGACCATCGCCCTGTGAATCCATTCAGTGAAAATTTCGAAGGTTGTGTAGCGATGGTCTTCACCACGCGAATCTATTTCTTCCGGGTTCGCTTCCCAATACGCAGTTTGTTCCTCGACGGAGATATCGAAGCCCCAGGTTCCGAAGCATTGCGGCCAATCTGGGCATGATTCACCTGCGTCATTGATCCGAATCGTACCACCTGCAAGGATGATAACGAGAGCCATACCTAGCAAAACAAGAGGCAGGGTTGACGGGCGACGCCACCATACAGCCTCCATGGGTGAAGGTGAGAGGAGACCCCTTTTGAACACATTCATGCACCCAACAACCGTTAGGGGGGAAAACATGCGAGGCTTTGCTCTTCTTACTGTGCTGCTCTTCACCTCGAGTTTGTTCTTGAACGGAGTTCACGCCGAAGAAAACTCTGGCCAAGAAGAAGGGGCAACGCTCGACATACTCACCTTTACCGATGCGTGCATCAACGACACTGAGTGCGATGGTGATCGGCCACTCCATTTCATTGAATATTTTGGCGCAGATTGGTGTGAACCTTGCAAGGTCCTGGACAATGACTTGGATGACCTCATCAACAATGAGACGTTCGTGATGAGACATCACCCCTCGCCGCAAGATTTGTCCTATAATTCGGACTCATATCAACGGTTTAATACAATGTACAGGCTTTTGTTTTTACCAAGTTTGATCCATAATGGTGACTCACTGATGACGGGGACAAGTCAGGCACAAGACCTAGGGGCGGTCATGAGCAACAGCACTGATTCGTTTGAAGGGCTCACTGAAGTGTCCATAGAGAACGGAACCATGGAGTGGAACAGCACGGTCAACGGAAGTGTCTCGATATGGCGCCTTGGACAGGTCGCTCATGAGACAGAACCGTACAACCACAGCGATATGGTCATCGGTGCAATGCATTTCAACGCCAGCGCAGGGCAAGGAAACATCAGCGAGTTAATCCAGATGAATGGCACAGGTCTTGTGATCATGCTGGAAAGCGATGGAGTTAGAAAACTCACTGTTACGTCCCAAAATCCTGCCGTGGGATTTGATCTCAATGAGGATGAAGGGAAAAGCGGATCGCAGGAACCAATCCAGACCTCGACGACATTCATTGCTGTGGCGACAACGGTCGTGTTGTTGTTGTTGTTAGCTCCTGCTCTGCTGATGTGGTACAGCGCCGTGACAACCTCAACACCGGCACTCAACGAGCAAGAATAGCCATCGTCTACCTGTGAGTGCCTTGGGTTAGATTCAAGAAGAGTAGGCAAGTCGCCAAGATGCGACACTGTCGCAGGTGCACCCCTATGGTCAAGCCAGCACGACTCCACACACGCTTTGAACGAGCCCGAATTATTGGTGCACGAGCACTCCAAATTGGAATGGGTGCCCCACTCTATGCAAACGAAGAGGTTCTTCGTGATGCGTTCAAGGAAGAACTTGTCTCACTCTATGGTCTTGAAGAAGCAAATGTGCGATTCGTTTTGGACCCTCTCAAGATTGCGCTCTATGAATACGAGCACGAACTGATTCCAATCGATATTGACCCTCACGAAGACTGAGATCAATCATCCGTTGCAAACCCGTAATACTCGGGTGATGTTACATCCGTAAGTGCGTCACGCTTGACGAGCATGGTTCGAACGGCCCACAAATCGACGAACACTCGGTATTTGGTTGTGGCATCGAGGTAATCAACACCGCTTGATCCTCCAGTCCCCATGCGTCGCCCAATCATACGCTCAACCATTCTTGCGTGGGCTGAACGGAACAACAGCATGCTTTGCTCCAAGCCTACGAAAGCATCAATCAGGCGCCTTGGCCATGAAAGAAGGGGCAGTTCGGGGTAGGATTCAATGAACAGCAAGCCGGCTCTTGAGCGGGACACGGTACCTTCTGGCTTGAGAAACGATGCTGCTTGAATTGCTGCAGCCTCGATGCGAGGTCGCACTTGTGCTTCTTCACCTTGGCCAATCGAGACAATATGGGCGATGACTTCCTCACCATGATGCTTCATCACTTCGAGGTGCCCTTCAACAAAGGCTGCTGTAATGGCTTCATCACCCGATGATTCGGGAAGTGAACCATTGATTGGTGTTCGAGCCAACCAAGCATTGAGAGCATCATTGAGCGAAGGTGCGTTGGAGGTAACTTCGAAATCTGCAAGCGCTTTAGCGCTGACCTTCCCTTCATCAGCGAGTTTTCTCATGTGCATCAATGGGTCCATGCCGCCCATTCTTTGTTCATTCTCTAATCCCATCAAAACTTCCAGTTCCCTCATTTGCCAAGATTCAAAACCAGACGATGTCCCCAACTTGTCTCGGAACGAGAGAAAGTCCTGTGGTGCAAGCGTTTCCATGACCTTCCACTGGTTTGACAACAGACGGAAAATCTCAGTGACCCGTTCGAGATGGTGGACCAACTTTGGTAGTGATTTCTCTTCTACATGATCGCTGTTCAAGATGGCGTGGGATTCCTTGAGTTCCCTAAGAATCATCTTGAACCACAATTCAAAGGCCTGGTGAGTGATGATGAAATGTTGCTCATCGTTGCAAGGGGCAGGTCGATAGCCTTCCGGTCCATCCTGTAATTCGAGCAATTCTTCCAAGCGAAGGTAGCCCCCGTAGGTCATTCGCTGCTCGGGTTTTCTTTCCGCCATGGGGTGACATCCCCAATGAGCCCTTGAACTCTTCACCCTTGTAGAGCGCATTCCCTTTGAGTTCAAGGCGCAGGGGTGGATGCGGAGGCATGCCCTAACAACGAAACACCAAGCAGATAACAAACTGCAGTGAGAACCGTTGAAATCAATAAGGCCATCCAAAAATCGAAGCCCCTGATGAGAAGAATTGGCAACGATATGAAGAGCACGAATGATGGTAAAACAAGCCACATAACTTCTTTGGAAAACACGGCAATTTGCTCTGCATCACCTGTATCATGGTACAACCAAATCAAAGTCATGATCGATGCCAAAGGGAGTGAAATAATTAATGCTCCAAACAAACTGTTTCGCTTGGCAATTTCGCTTGCTGCTACGATCACTCCCCCCGAAAGGAAAATTCTGAGCAAGATATTTTGCCACAGCATGGGAAGATGTGAACGCTGGGGGTTTGTCGTTGTTACGCCAATTCCGGGAGTGGAAAATCACTCTTTTTTTATGAAATAACAGCGTCTATGTACATAAGCCTCATAGAGCAAATACGGAACCCCTCGACATGGTCGTAGACTCCGATACGCTGAAACATTGGCTCGCCGACTACGATTCTGACAACATCACAATCGGTGTTGTTGCTTCTCATTCTTCATTGCAAATCCTCCATGGAGCCCGTATGGAGGGCTTCAAGACACTCGGTATAGCGGTCGGTGAAAACCGACGTCGCTTCTACAAAGCATTCCCAGGTGCCGAGCCTGATGAATGGCTTATGCTCGAACATTACCGAGAAATGTTGGACCATGCAGAATGGTTCAGAGAGCGCAATGTGGTGATTATTCCACACGGGTCCCTTGTCGAGTACCTTGGATCTTCAAACTTCAGATCTCTCCAAGTGCCAACATTTGGCAACAGAGGCATCCTCCATTGGGAAAGCAGTAGGGCAAGGCAAAGAGAATGGCTTGAAAGCGGAGGTTGCACAATGCCAAGAGTCCTTGAAGACCCTCACGACATCGATGGGCCGGTCATTGTCAAATACGCTGGAGCAAAAGGAGGCCGCGGCTACTTCATTGCCCGAGACTACCGTGACTTCCGACGGAACGTCGACATTGAAGAAGAATTTACCATTCAGGAATATGTGCTTGGCTGCCGTTACTACCTCCACTTCTTCTTTGACCCGACCGCCACCGATGGCTATCAAGTTCAGGGACGAGGCAAACATGCGGGGAAAAATCTTGGTCGTCTTGAATTGATGTCGATGGACCGCCGAGATGAATCCAATGTTGATGAGTTCTACAAACTTGGCTCGTTGCGGGATCTCAGAGAAATGGCTCTTGAGCCATCATTCGTTGTCACAGGCAATCAACCTGTTGTCATTCGTGAATCGCTGCTTCCTCGTGCATTCGAGATGGCGGAGGGGACCGTCGCTGCTTCGTTCGAACTGGAAGAAGACAGCCGAGGAATGCTCGGACCGTTCTGCTTAGAGACCATTGTGACCGACCAATTGGAATTCAAGGTGTTCGAAATCAGTGCACGCATCGTAGCCGGTTCAAACCCATTTGTTGGTGGATCACCTTACTCGGACATCAATGAAACCCGAATGTCAACTGGACGTCGAATCGCACGCTCAATTCGAAAGGCCGCGGACGCCAACCGCCTTCATGACATCCTCTCTTGAAGCAATTGAGCAACGTTCAGTGATCTGATCAGTAGCGGTAGCGCCTCTGCATTTTCGACAAGGGTTTGTTCGAATCTGGCCGAACTACACGCCGCTTTGACCGGCGATAGAGAACGAAGCATAAAGCCAGCATGATGGCCCCTAACATGACAAAGAGCAAGTAAAAACTCTCTTGTGGCGTGATCTCTTCTTCATCAGAAATTGGGTTGTCACCAAGAATGCACGTCGGTTGTGCAGGTTTGTTCTGGAATGTTCCGGGCGGACATGGCGTCTGCTCCGTTTGTCCTTCAAGTTCGACGAAGTGGTTCTCATCGGCCCAAATGCAATCGTCCCTACTTGTGGAACCTGGGTCTGGGTTGTAGGTCCCCGCCTTGCAAAGAACCACCTGTGATTGCCCGTATGCGTCGACATAGCTACCCGGTATAGCCTCAAGGCATGCTTCAATTGAACTCATACCCAAGCTCGGATTGTAGGTGCCAAGTGGGCAAGGAATACCTTCTGATTGACCGATTTGACCGACATAAGTCCCTCGAAGTGCCAGCTGGCAGGCTTGCGATGTGTTGCTCGCTTCGTCTGGGTTGAAAGTTCGAACTAAACATGGAGTTTGTTCGGACTGCCCCAATTCATCGACATAATGTCCTGAAGATGCATTTTGACATGCTGAGGAAGTGTTCGAGCCACTCTCTGGATTAAACGAACCAATTTGACAAGGCATCTGCTCACCCTGGCCAGTTAAATTGACAAAATGACCGGGTTCTGCGGCACCACAATCACTTGAATTGATTGAACCAAATTGAGGATTGAACGTCCCAACATCACATGGCGTTTGGTTGGCTTGGCCTTCGAGTGTGGCATAATGACCGGGTGTTGTAACCAAACATTCCCATCCTCCGCTGATTCGTTGGAAAGTCCCTGGCTGACATGGGTGTTGCAATGTTTGACCTGTTTGATTGACAAAGTGTCCTGGTTCTGCAAGAGTGCAAAGAGGGATTCCTGTTTGGTTTTGGAAGGTGCCAAGTTCGCATTCACTTTGGCTCCATTCACCATAATTTGCCGCATAATGACCAACGTCAGCATCCACACAATCCTCTGAATCCGATGAGCCATTCATTGGGTTGTAAGTGCCCGGTGCACAGGGCGTTTGGGCTCCTTGCCCAGTTTGATTGACAAAATGCCCTCGGGTGGAGGGGAGGCACCATGATGAGTTGTTTGCACCACGAAGTGGGTTGTAGGTCCCAACGGAACACGGAATTTCTGTGGATTGGCCCGTCAACAGGACATAATGGCCAAGAGAGGCATTGAAACAAGAGGATTGGCCGGTTTGGTTTTGAAACGTTCCAATGATGCATACAGTCTGGTTATGTTGCCCAGTTTCATTGACAAAATGGCCAATATCGGCAGGAACACAATCGGTGGATAGAACTGAACCATTGTTCGGATTATAGGAGCCAACCAAACAAGCTGTCTGATTCACTTGACCCGTTTCATTCGCATAATGGCCCCATTCAGCAGGTATGCACTCAGTTTGTTCAGTTTGGTTTTGGAAGGTACCAACCGAACAAGGAATTTGTACCGATTGGCCTGGTTGATCGACATAATGGCCCAAACCGGAAGGGAGGCATGCTTGTGACCTCGTGCCTGGTTGATATGTCCCTGTTTCACAAGGCGTTTGCACACCTTGTCCGATTGATCCGACAAAATGACCAGCATCCGAATCAAGACATTCCGAAGGCCAAATGGCACTTGTGGTTGGATTGTAACGACCGACCGGGCATGGGAATTGTTCTCCCTGCCCAACGAGATCGACGTAATGCCCAATGCCTGCATCAGTTTGGTAAATCGCTGCTTCGCTAGGGACATATTTGCCGAGGCTAGCGGGCGTACAAGTATAGCGCCCATACATCGGCACCACGCATCGCACGCTCCGCATGATGTCTTCGGGGTAGGCATCGAGTGGATCGGCAACCCCGTCACCGTCTTGGTCCCCGTTGTCAATGGCAAGAGACCGCGGAATCACAAGAGGAATGGTGTAGGTAAAATTGACTTGGTTAGAAGTGTCATTGTTTCCAATTTGGCCTGAATCACCCCTGCCAGTGCAAGCAACTGATTGGTTGTCATAGAGCACGCACGTCCGATCAAAGCCAGCAACAATATCGACAACCTTGCGATTGGAATCGAGCGAGGAGGGAACTAACACTGAGTAAGAGTGTGAATTTTGGGTTGAATCGCCAATACCGAGTGCCCCATTGTTGTTTGAGCCCCAACACATTGCAGAACCGTTGCTCAATAATGCGCAAGAATGCTCATAGCCAGCCGAAATGGAAACTGCATTTGAGATTCCACCAGAATGCGTGATGGTAAGTGGGACATTGGAGTTCACGAGGCTACCATGGCCCATTTGGCCCAAATCACCCTTGCCCCAGCACGAAACTTGTCCGTTGTCCAAGAGAGCACAGGTGTGCCACCGTCCGGCGGAAACTTCAACTGCGGTGCGCCCAGAATCGAAGGGGGCAATCAAGGTCGGGCTGCTCCGAGTAATGGCGTCCCCAGTTCCAAGTTGACCTCCCTGGTTTCGACCCCAACACGAAACTGAACCATTGTCCAAGAGTGCGCATGTATGGTCAACCCCGGTTGTGACCGAAACAGCGGTCCTGCCAGCCCCAAAACTTCCAGTAAGGGAAGGCTTTGGATCGCCAGTGCCAATTGTGCCATCACCAAGTTGACCAAACATATTGTGCCCCCAACACGCCACAGAACCGTTATCCAACACCGCGCATGAATGTGACTGACCAGTCCCAACTGAAAGAGCCACAGCCGTGCGACCCGTACCAAAGTCTCCGGTCAATGTTGGTGTTGGAACATAGTCTGTAAATTCGTTCCCAAGGTTGCTTCCATACCCCCAACACGAAACTGAGCCATTGTCCAAAATGGCACAACTTCCTTGTGCCCCACTGCTCACATGTACTGCGGTTCGACCTGGTCCAAATGAGGATACGAGGACAGGGACTGATGATCCGTTGGTTCGACCATCGCCAACCCTTTCACTCCCCCAACAAGCAACGGAGCCGTTGCCAAGCAAGGCACATGAGTGATGACCACCGACCGAAATTGATGATACTGAGGGACCGAGTGTCTTGGTGAGGACAGGATTTGCCTGATTGGATGTCTCTCCATTTCCAAGACGACCGTCTGCACCAGAACCCCAACAGGAGATTTGGCCAGAATCGAGAACAACGCAACCGTGGTAAGATCCGACTGAAAGGGAGGTTGCACTTCGCTCTTCACCAAATGAAGAGGTCAATACAGGTGAACTGGTCATGGATGAGGCACCGTTGCCAAGGCGCCCTGAGCCGCCATCCCCCCAGCACGCAACTTCACCGCTGTCGAGCAGTGCGCAGATATGATGGTCACCTGATGCTACTGAAACTGCAAGCCTGCCATCTCCAAAGCCACTTGTGAGACCCGGTGAAGGGCGGTTTGAGTTTGTCCCATCGCCGTTTTGTCCATAGGTGCCTTCACCCCAACAAGACACATCCCCAATGTCAAGCAGAGCGCACGAGTGATGGCTGCCGACTGAAACTGCAATTGGTGTGGTGTTGGTTGGGAACGCATTGACTTGAACTGGGACGTTTCGTTGGGTTGAAGTCCCATCACCCAACTTACCGTAGTCATTCCTTCCCCAGCACATCACCGATCCATCGTCAAGAAGCGCACAGGCGTGATCGGAATACAAATCGACAGACATTGCTTTTCGCCCCGAACCAAAACTCGAGGTTTGAGTAGGATTCGTGGATGATGTGGTACCACCGTTGCCCAATCGCCCAGAGGCTCCTCGTCCCCAACATGAGATATTCCCATCATTCAACACCGCACAGGAAAAATCAAGTCCGGATGAAATCTGAACTGCAGTCCGATTATCTCCGAAATCCCCCACAGGAGTTGGCGAGGTGAGAATGACCTTCGTGTCGTTTGTAAGGTATTGCTCACCCCAGCACGAGACGGAACCATTGTCAAGAAGGGCGCAAGTTTGAGTGTACCCTGCTACGACTGATTGAGCGGTGCGTCCTGCACCGAGGGAGAGCGTTGAAACTGGGATTGATTGAGAAATGGTGTCACCTGTCCCAAGTTGGCCCTTCGAGTTGTCACCCCAACAAGTGATTGAGTCATCATCGAGGATAGCGCAAGTGTGTTTGGCTCCAGCAGACAGGCCGCTTGCTGTAAAATCAAAGTTCACTGGGAACTCAAAAATATTGTACACACCATTACCATTGAAATCGCGTTCGGACACTGCAACAGTGCGCAGTGATGGGAAGTCCTCAAAATCTGTGGGTACAGACTGAACAATGGAGCCTGTGTAGCCAAGGTCACCCCAGCATGAGGTTGAGGTGTCATTGAGAATGGCGCAGGTATAGGTGTAACCAGATGTGATTGCAATTGCAAACCGATCTGAACCAAAGCTTGCAGTCATGGTCGGGGAAAGCGATTCGCTCGAACTTCCGTTGTTTCCACCTCGCCCGTTTTCGTTATCCCCCCAACAGGTCACATTACCATCATCAAGAAGGGCACAAGTGTGCTGGAATTTCGAAGAAAGTGCTGTTGCTTTTCGACCTTGCCCAAGTGATTCAACGAGTTGCGGGACTGCGGAATCTGAGGTGGAGCCGCCACCAAGCATACCACGGGTACCACCCCCCCAACATGCAACCGATCCCTGTGATAGAAGGGCACACGTGTGTTCCTCTCCCGCAGAGAGTGCGACGGCTTTCAGATTAAATGGAAATGAAGCGACTTGGGTTGGGGAATCCGCATCATTGAAGTTACCGTTGCCAAGTTGCCCTTTCGACCCACCACCCCAACAAACGGTCGAACCATTGTCGAGAATGGCACACGTATGGTCTGAACCAGAGGCTATGGCTTTAGCACTGCGGTTTAGACCAAGGGTATCTGTGAGCATTGGCACGGCTGAACCTGTGACCCCGGCTTTTCCGAGTTGACCGTTTGATCCATCACCCCAGCAGGCGACCTGTCCGTCATCAAGAATGGCGCATGTGTGGTCTTGGCCCGCAGAGAAGGTTACGACCTTTTGGTTGGATGCAAAGGTGATTGGAGATCCTGGAGTTGGTGCGTCTGTGAATGTTCCCAAGCCCAATTGCCCTTCTGAGCCCTTACCCCAGCATGTCAAATTTCCATTGTCGAGAATGGCGCATGTATGGCCAAACCCAGATGTGAGAGCCACAGCTGTGCGACCACGCCCAAATGAAGAGGTGTAGACTGGAAGCGGTTGTTCAGTGCTATCGTTGTTGCCTAATTGTCCATGCTCGCCATCACCCACGCACATCACAGATTGGTTATCGAGGACTGCGCACATGTGGCTACCGCCAATAGCGAGAGTGGATTGTGAAAAAATCGAACCCTGTTGGTACCCTGGTTGGTTCGCATCGATGGGCGATAAAACGACAGTTCGTGGCTCCTCTTGGACCTCCAAATCTGAGGCAAAGTGAGGTATTCCAGAAGAAAAAGACAAGATAAGCATCAAAAAAACAAGGTAAAACGACTTGGTCTTCTTACCCATGGCTCAAAGCAGTTGAAAGCCGAGTTTCAACCTTTTCGCCTGCAATTTTATGATTCTGTTCGAAGAATGAAGCCTGAAGTGGCAAACAAAGGTGCTGGATGTAAGCACTCAACCTTGGTCTGAAAAACCGTCAGAAAGTTTGTCGAGGTCTGGGGCACTTGGCAAGTCAAAGGTCGATTCTGCCCCTTCGCGTTCAAGCCGTTCATTCAATTCTGAGACGAGCGCTTCGGATTGTTCTGTTTGTGGAGTTTCAGGTGCCGCTTCTTGCAAAACGGAGACCTCTTCTCCACGCTCTAATGCAGCGATTTGGTCTTCCAATTCTTTCTGCTTGCGGCGGCGCTCAGCCATGCTTGGAACCTCAAATGTTGCAACCAGCATGATTGGATCCCCATGCGTGAGTGCAGCCTTGTATTCCATCACATCTCCAACAGAGTTGACGATTAATTGGAACTTCGTTGGATCCCTAGAACGTCGCTTTTTGTGCTTCTTGTAGTGATGGACATACACTTGGTATTGCCCTGCTGGAGCAGTGCCCTCGGGCCAGAACACATTTTCGACGGGTTTCTTCGTTTCCGGTCGAACGTTAGCGTCGACATCGAGTTCTCCACCGCACTTCGAGATCTTATTTCCACCGTGGATTCGCTCACCAGACGGACACACAATGTGCAAATCTAAGTCGTTGAAATTGTTCCACATTAGGGACACTTGCACGTCAGATGAACGGGCACCTTCACGCTCAAGTCGTTCCTGAAGTTCCTTCATTGCGGCTTGGGCGGCTTGCTTTGATTGAACTGCTTCCGCTTGCCTTGCGGATTCAATCTCTTGAAGGCGAGCCGCTTCAGCTGCGTCAAGTTCGGATTGGCGTTGGGCTTCCATGTCAGCGATTTGAGCCATGCGTGCTTCGGCCAAACGGGCTTCTTCGCGTTCTCTGCGACGGCGTTCTGCTTCGTCTTCCGCTCGCTGGGCCTCAGCAGCAGCTTCTGCTTGTGCTTGAGCGATTGCAGCAAGGCGCAACCGCTCCGCTTCACGGGCTTGATCGGCCGCTTCTTGGGCAGACCTGTTTGCGGCTTGCTTTGCGACGTTGCGCTCTGCCTCGAGTTGCGCTAGACGCCCTTGGGCAAGTTCTCTTGCGCGGCGGCGTTCTTCGACAATGGCTAACTTCGCGTTGATTTGCTGTTTTGCATTCCCAAATCCTGGTTGGTTGCTACCGTATCGCAACCCTTCCGGGTTCATGCCTTGGCGCATAGCCAATTTCGCATCACTGCGAGCAACAATGTACCACAAACCTATACCAAAACCGCCACCGAGGACAGCAAGCATTCCCATCGATTGGGGGTCCATTAATTTCTGCTAGGAAGAACTTGTCTATTGTAGCATCGGTTGTTTGCCCATCCTTAAGCAGACAAATCTTTGACTTTTTCAACCAAATCCATTCGACGAAGACGCCATACGCCGAAAGGCGTCATAGCCACTGCGATGAGAATAACGCCGGACATCAGCTGCCATGCTACGCTGGGAACAATTGTCACCGGCACAAAGAATTGCCAGGATGAGAACGATGCTGCGAGTCCAACCGCCCCTCCATAAGCAAATAGAACGCCGACGACACCGCCAATAATTCCAATCAGCAAGCTCTCAAACAAGAGCATGGTTCCAAGGTTGCGCGTGGATGCGCCAAGAACACGTAATGTGGCCAGTTCGAAATCACGTTCAGCTACGTTCATGATCATGGTATTGAACATGACAACAACCGTGAACAGCAATCCAAGGTACATCATCGTCTGGAAAATCTGGGTCTGCTGGTCGAGCAAACTGTTGATGCCATTGAGGAGTGTCTGGCGCTCAACAATACCCATGGATGCCTCTCCTAAAGCAGAATCAACCTCGACACCTTGTGGAAGTTCAAGGTAGACTGAAGTTGCATTGACGCCTAAAATTCCGCTCAGATCTTCCCTAAGGAAATACATCGTTCTCGCCAATTCTGCAGACGATGTTGCAACAATCTCGACCTCGATTTGAGCGCCATTAAGACTGACTTTCTGCTGCTCTCCAACGCTCCAACCAAGAAACGTCATGCTTCCTTCATCCATCATGACTTGAGGGATTGTTGTGTTTGCTGCGGGTGTATTGCCCTCCAAGAGAGAAACGGCGCGCATGCCTGTTTCAAATGAGTCCAGGCCCACGAGCGTGAAGGTCCGTTCTATTCCCTCAGCATCAACAACCGAACCAAGTGGCATTTCAATGAGCATTTCAAAATTGACAGCGTTGTTTTCTGCCCAATCCACAATGGGTTGTTCGCCATCTGGCATGATGTAGACTTGCGCATCCCAAGTTTGGTCGTCCTCAAGAGCGCCGATCATCGTGTCTTGCAAACCAACGGACATCATCTGAATTGAACCAAACAGCATGAGAGAAATACCAACGGCAACAAAGGTCATGGTGAGGCGAACGGGTTTTCGAACGCTTGAACGAATGGAGAGGCCAAGCGTTGTTGGCATCCATGAGGTGAGTTTTCGCAGCAGGTTTGACCCGACTCGCATTTCGTTTTGACCGCTTAACACGGCTAAAGGATCGAGGCGGCTTGCCTTCCATGCAGGGAAAGCACCCGAGAAGAACACTACGAGCATGGTCGAGCCAATGACGGATGCGACAACTGAAGTTGGTACGGAGCGTTCCACAATCGGGACGCCAACCAAATTTTGGTAAAAGTCCAACATTCCATTCATGCCACCTGGCCCTGCTAATGCCCCTAGTGCACACCCGAGCCCACCGATCGCCAATGGAGCAAGGAGGTAGCCCGTCATGAGCGATGAGCGCTTAACCCCTAGCGTTCGCAGCACTGCGATCTCCTTGGCTTGACTTTGAACCAAGCGCTGAAGGCTGAGGACAATGGTGATAGCGGCAATTGAAGCGATCATGACGGTGAATGGGACGGTCGTTCGCTTGGTTCCTTCCAAATCCTGCCGCATGACTTCGACGGGTTCGTTTTGCCCACGGTCTCGAACACGGGCGTCCAACGCTGCCTCGTCAAGAGCCGCATCGACAAGTTCCTTCACCTCATCAATTTCATCGCCTTCATTTTCGCTGGTGTCGGGTAGATCAAACGATGGTGTGCCTTCGACATCCAACAGAATCATGTTGCTTGTGCCAACGACTTCACCGGTAAGACGAGCCATTCCAGCATCAGAAAGGTAGCCTACGACGTATTGACCCGGCTCGGAGGGGAACAATTCACCTTCAGGTGCAAAGAGGATGTGAAGTGGGTGATACCCCGTGCCCACAATCGTGAATTCAGCCGTTGCGTTCCCCGCCCCAATCGTGACCGTATCGCCAAGATGAAGGTCAAGCGCCTCCGTCACGTGAGCATCGATGACAATCTCATCAGCAGCAACAGCGGTTCTGCCTTCGGAATGACCCTCTGGCATCCAGACACGGTCGGCGTTGGCACCGTCGACAATACCATGCCATAGTGAGTTGATGATGTGTTGACCAGTATCGTTGGTGTGAAACATCGCCCCTTGTGTCACGGTTCGACCCTCACAAGAGTCAAGCGATTGAGAAACAGATGAAGAATCCCATGCGCTTTCTAATGCTGTACAAAATGCAGTGACCTCTTCTGGCGTCCAAAGGGCACTGCGGTTGTCGATCCACAAATCTGCGAGATTCGCCCCGTTTTCATCGTCGGCTTGCATGCTATCGTACATGCCGCCGAGGTTGTGAGCGTAGCCTCCAAATGTAATACCAGCAAAAACACCGACAAACACCATCAATACCACGGCCAGAAGCCGTAATTTGGTTCGCCATAGGCTTCGTGCCAAGCGCTTGTTCAAGAGAGCAGACATGGTAAATCCTCACTCTGAAGAGTCGTTATTCGTCAGTTCGTCTGAGATAATTTTCCCACTGTCAATCCGGATGACTCGGGTCGCATACCTGACCAAACCCTCGTCGTGTGTAACGAACACTGAGGTGATGTTTTCTTGCTTGCACGCGCTCACCAAGGCTTCCATCACTTTGTTCGAAGTTTCTGTATCGAGGTTGCCGGTGAGTTCATCGCCGAGCAAGAGGGTTGGTCGTTTAGCGATGCTTCGAGCAATGGCCACTCGCTGCTGCTGGCCTCCACTGATTTCACCAGGGAAACGCTCGACTTCGGCTTCTAGACCGACGAGTTTCAACAATTCCTTCGCTCTTGCAGGGTCTTTTTTACCGGCCAATTCTTGGATCAAGAGGATGTTCTCAAGAACGGTGAGGTCCTGCAGGAGGTTGAAGAATTGGAACACATACCCAATATTTTCTCTTCGGAAAGAAGTCATTTTTTCGGAACTATTTCGGGGGACTGCATCCAGCCCTCCCGTTTGTTTGGACATGAAGGTGTACTCGCCACCGGTTGGACTGTCAAGAGCTGAAAGACAATTCAGCAGCGTGGTTTTTCCTGAACCCGACGGGCCAAGAAGAATCACACGTTCACCTTCGTGGATTTCAAAACTCACCCCGTCAAGTGCTTTGACGACGCCTGCAGGGGTTTCGTAATGCCGTTCTAGGTTTTCCATTTGTAATAATTTATTCATTTTCTTCACCTTTTTGCTTCAAAGAGTTGCTTAAACATCTCGAAAAATTTGCCAATCACTTGTTGTTCATTCATACGCCCCTCTTGGGTTTCTTGCATCAACCACACCTCATATTCGGCGCTCATGCGAATGAGTACATTGAGGGGGACATCATCACGGATTGCCCCAATCTCAACTCCGTGTTCGAGAATAGCCATAATGTCACCATACTCACTCAAACCCTCACATTCTGCGTTCAACTTATGGAAAATGGGGTGATCTGTCCCCAGGGAAACCAATTGGCGCATGAGGGACATCATGACAGGGTGCTGGAAAACGTCATTCCACTGCTTTGATGACACGGCTTTGATTGAATTCCAATATGTGGGTTTGTCCTCCGTTAACGGGAAAGAAGCCTTTGCAAAATCAAAACCTCCTGTTGCATGTGCAAAAGCATCCAGAAAACACGTGATGAAGAGGTCTTCTTTGTTTTCAAAGTAATAGTACATCGAACCTTTTGAGATGCCTATTTTTTGAATGATTTTGTTGTATGAAGCGCCTTCGAAGCCGTGGGTGGAGAATTCTTGCTTAGAAACATCAAGAATCCTCGTTTTGAGCGATTCTTCAATGGATTCATAGCGTGCGAGAGGCATTCGACCAATCGGTCCGACCGGCCGGTCGAATATTAAATTACCTTCTTGAAACGATCGGTTTCTCAACTAAAAATCGATTGACGCACACCGATATTACAGTGGGCAAGCACATATATGATGCCTTCCTAAACCCTAACGATGCGAGAAATTCATCTTCGGTGGTCCGCACAAACTGTGGCGGCATCTGAATACGCCCCAATCGCCTCTATCGCGCACAATTTGGAGGTCGTGGGGCACCTTGATATCGGAGAAGATGGCATTCGTCAACTCATTTCGCCGTCGTTCTGTGAAGGGAAGGGCCCCGAGGATCTGAATGAGGTTCCGTTCTTGAAAGTCGAATCTGTCCTAGGAGTGGGCGATGGAGGCCATCTCGTGGTTTGGAATTCACACCCGCTGTCCATTGCCGCCATCAAGTTCCCCGACATTCATATTTTGCCACCATACACTTACGGTGGCGAGGGGATTTCCATCAAGGTTCGAGGCGTGCCGAGTGGCATTTCTGACTTCTTGAAAATCGCTCGAAAAATCCTACCGCCGGACATGGTCAAGGTCGTTGAAATCGAAAGCAACACCAGCACAGTCGAGAGTCTACTCACCGAACGGCAGATTGAATGCATGAAGATGGCTGTCCGCTCGGGTTATTATGAGCACCCAAAACGAATCAATTTGAGAGAGCTTGCAGAGTTGATGGAAACGCCACGTTCGACCCTTCAAGAGCATCTTAGCCGGGCAGAGATTTCGTTAATGCACTGGGGTGCAGACCAAATCCAGTAAGTCGGTCAAAGTGCGAAACCTTGAGAATGGAGAGGGGTTGGACCAAGCATGGACAAAGCCCAACGGCTCGAGAAGTTGTTGCCTCAGGGCAGAGGTGTATGGATCCCAATCGACCACGGTGCCTCTGATTTTCCAATTCCTGGACTCAGCGACACTGAGGCAGTCATCCGCTCGCTCGTCAACGCAGGCGTTGATGGAATCGTGGCGCAGAAAGGAGTTGTGAGCCGATACCACCATCTTTGTCAAGGAAGTCAAACTTCAATGGTCGTTCACCTATCAGTGTCCACTCGTCATGCTGGCCCAGATGCTACCAACAAAGTGCTTGTTGGTCATGCAGATGAGGTCCTCCCTCGGGGTGGCATCGGAGTTTCATGCCAAGTCAACATGGGCAGCCCAAATGAAGCAACTATGATTGAACGCATGGGACAAATTAGTCGCGAAGCCCTCCACCATCAACTTCCAATGTTTGGCATGGTTTATGCTCGTGGAGAACACCTCAACCCTGTACCTGGCGATTCTACAAACGGCAATGCACACGCCGTTCGTCTTGCTTTCGAACTTGGGTGCGATGCAGCAAAAACCGTATGGACTGGTGATGCTGAATCGTTTGGTGTGATTGCTGCAGCAGCACCAATCCCAATCTTGGTTGCAGGTGGACCTTCAACTGGGGATAGCCATCAAATTCTGACGATGGTGCGCACAGCATTGGACGCTGGCGCCTCAGGAGTGTGCATGGGCCGGCAAGTGTTCGCTCACGATAACGTCGAAGGAATCGCCCGTGCTCTCGTGATGTTGGTGCATCAAGGTTCAACCGTCGAAGAGGCCATCATGGCCTGTGGATTGTGAGGAAGCACAATGGAAATCTGGATTGATTGCCGTTCGGAAGAAGAGGATTCTCTTCCCGAGGGATTCGATCGAATGTTGTCAGAAGGTCACCTCACCATCAATGGGAACAAAATCATGCAGAGTGGCTGCATTTTTGGAGCCTATAGCCACATCGAGGACAACAACGGACAGGACGAAGCAAAGGCGTTGATTGGAAGTGTGTCTTGGCTGCTGGTTTCATTCAGTGATTGGTCCATGATCCCGATTGAGAACCTGATCGCTGCTGCTGAAGGCACCCCGACCAGAATCGCCGCACTGCTCACTGAACCACATCAGATTCAAGGGGCTGCTTTTGCACTCGAGCAAGGGGTCGATGCTGTCGTGGTCGATTCACAGCCTGCTATGGTTGAGGCCGCCTTGATTGCAAAGACGCTCCGCTTCGAGCGGCAAGAACACTTCGAACCCGATAGGGAAAGCACGCAGGAACTGTCCCTTTCCCTGTTAGAAATCACTGGAGTCGAAGAAGGCGGCGTTGGAGACCGGTATTGCATCGACTTCACCTCCCTTCTTGACAAGGGCGAAGGGATGCTTATTGGGTCAAATGCAACCAGTTTCATGCTGGTGCATGGTGAAACAATTTCTTCTGATTTTGTTCCAGTCCGTCCGTTCCGCGTCAATGCTGGCACCCCGCAATCCTACACCTTCATGGCCGATGGGACAACCAAGTACATTTCCGAACTGTCTTCTGGTGACACGGTTAGCGTCGTCAATGAGACAGGAACCTCCCGAAGTTTAACCATTGGAAGAATAAAAATCGAGCGCCGCCCAATGTTATTATTCCGATGGGTGGATGAAAACCATAAAGAGGGGCACATGTTCTTACAACAAGCAGAGACGGTACGAGCAGTCGGCGCAAATGGGAATCCAATGTCAGTTACAACGCTGAAGATTGGGGACCAAATTCTTGGTTGCGTTGACAATGGTGCGCGACACATTGGAGCCGCCATCTCAAGCACTGTCAATGAGAGGTGAAGATTTGGCGGTACTTGGAAACGGCAATGCACACGGTGCTTGTAGTCTCCTTCATGCAGCAGGTCTAGGGTATGGGGCCAGCATCGCATTGGACCTGCCTGTTGCCGTTCGATTGCTTGATTCACCAAGCAAAAGAGACCTTGATGATCCCGATGAATTGCTGGACCAAGTGCTCGCCGCTTGGACCGCTGCAGGCCACGAACTTCCCGAGGGGAAACCTGCCGAAGCATTCCATTGGGCTGTGGCCTCGAAAATCCCTCCTCGCCAAGGTCTCAAGTCGAGCGCTGCCATCGCAGTCGCTGCATTGCGAGCTCTTGCTGATGCAACATCAACCGATCTTGAAACCGCTGAAATCGTCGCCATGGCTGCTCAAGCGCAAATTGATGCTGGCGTTTCATTAACCGGTTCAATTGATGACGCATGGGCTTGTGCCGCAAATGGCTGGAAACTGATTGACCCCCAAGCTGAATCAATCCAAGAAGGCGTGCTTCTCGAAAGCCCTGGGCCTCTGCCTGATGATTGGTATGTCTTGCTTGTTTGCCGTGGCGACAGAGAACGCAAACCTGAATTGGAAGATTTTGTCCCTCACGCTGGTGCTTTTCAACAAGCCTTGAGCGCTTTACAAGAAGGCAGGGAACTGGTGGCTTTGACATGGAATGGGAGGGCGATGCTCAGCGTTCTTGGCGACATGCTCGGACGAAAATTGACCAATGATGCCCTGCTCAACGGTGCCAGGGCCGCAGGCATCACTGGATCTGGCTCTGCCCTTGTCGTTGTCGCTCCAAAGGTGAGCAAACCAACTTGTGAGCGATTAAAGCGGTTTTTCGAATCACGCAACGATGGAACGACCGTGATTGTGACATCGTTTCTCAGCGGTCTTGAGGAAGAATGAACCACCTACGGGCTCGCACGCACCTTCTTGAGGGGTGCACGGCTGGAAAGCATGAACCTCATGAACATGCACCTCGGTGAGCATCTTCGCTTGACCCTGTTTGGGACAAGCCACGGGCCAAAGGTCGGAATCACCCTCGAGGGGGTTCCAAAGGGACTTGAGGTCGATGTCGAGGGCATAAAGAAAGCCATGAACACTCGACGACCCGGTGGGCGTTATGCAAGCAAGAGAAAGGAAGAGGACGCTGTTCTTGTCCTAAGTGGAGTCGAACATGGTCGTACAACCGGCGAGATTGTGGAATTATCGATTCTGAATCAAGATGCGAAATCCAAAGACTACAGTTTCCTGCCTGACCACCCTCGTCCAGGTCACCAAGACATGGTGATGCATAAGCGCACCAACGGCCAAGCAGACTTGCGCGGTGGCGGGATGTCATCGGCAAGATTGACCGCCCCCCTCGTCGCAGCGGCTGCTTTTGTCGCACCGCTCCTCACCAGCCGTGGCATCGAGATTGAAGCCCATGTAGGAGCCATTGGTTTGGTTGAATCCAATCCAATGAACACACAACCGGAGCGGTGGGCAAATGAAGCGTGCAAAGAAATGCGATGTCGAGATCCTGAGGCTGCAAAACGGATGGTCGAAGTGGTCGAACACCATCGTATGAACCTCAACTCCGTAGGGAGTCGGGTCGATGTGACGGTTCAGGGCCTCCCACTTGGTTTAGGAGAACCATGGTTCGATGGCATTGAACCTGCAATGGCCAGAGCAATGATGTCGATCCCTGCAGCACGTGGAGTGACCTTTGGACGTGGATTCGATGTGGTTAGGATGACCGGCAAAGAACACAACGATTCATGGGGTGGTACACCAAACGCACCAGTCCTTCTAGGCGACAAACCCGATGGCGTCCTTGCTGGCTTGGCCACTGGAGCTCCAATACATTGCTCTGTCGCCTTCAAACCACCATCCAGCATAGCGGCAAAGCAGGTCACACTCAACATCAACACCGGCTCGATGGAGCCTCTAGTGGTCAAAGGAAGACACGACCCCGTCCTTGGTCCACGAGCGGTCGCTGTTGTGGAAGCAATGGCGATGCTCGTCTTGACTGACCTCGCACTTCGTGGAGGGTTCATCGATGAATGACCCCATCACCATCCACAAATTTGGTGGATCTTGCCTCCGAGATTCATCCGACCTGGATCGAATCGCAGAGGTTGTTGGCCACTGGGATGGTCAATCAATGGTGGTGGTCTCAGCCTTGTGGGGCACCACTGACCGTTTGATGCGGGCGAGCAAGGAACCACGTTACGCAAGCCGTTTGGTCAACGACCTGTCAAGCCAGCATCTCCGTTTTGCACCAGGGCTGTTGGAGAGTGAACTTGGGCCTAAGTTCACCAAGGTCCTCAAAGGCATTGAACAATCACTGGTCGAATTAGCACGACGCCCCGCACATGGAGTCGCAATCAACCGATTGCTTGCTGCCGGCGAACGGCTTTCTGCACTTGTCGTGGCTCACCGATTGAAGCAGTATGGCATTGCCGCACACCCAGTTGGAGCCGAAGACATCGGTTTGCGGCTTGATGGTGTCAACAGGGCTCCGACCGTGGATCTTGCTGCCTCAATGGGATTGCTGGACAGAAAAGCACTGCATGACACCCCCGTTATCACCGGCTGGTTTGGAGAAGGAAAAGACGGGCAGTTGGCCCTATTGAGCCGAGGTGGTTCGGATCACACCGCAACATCGATTGCTCGCTTAGTCGATGCAAACCGGGTCATCTTGTGGAAGGACGTGCAAGGTGTCCTTCCTCTCAACCCCCGTTGGGGCATTGAAACTGAGCCTATCGCTTACCTCGGGTACGGGGAAGCAATGGAATTGTCAAGGCTCGACACACCGATTCTTCATCCAGCGACCGTTGAACCCCTCATGGACACTGGAATTCCTTTGGAGATCCGTCATCTCCACGGGTCTATGGACAAATCCGCTGCGACTGTGGTTGGTCCGAATGTGTATGAAAAGAACGTAATCAAAGCCATTGGTTGCCTTCCAAGCGTCGTCTCAATCCACAGCCAAACAAAATCACTCGAACAGCAAAGCGGTCAATTGGGCGAAGTGCTTGTTCGCTTTGCTGAGGCTGAAATTTCATGTTGGCACCTTGACGCACAACCTGGTGAACTGCGTTGGATTGTTTCTCAACACGATTCGATTCATGCCCAACGTCTGATTGAGGAACACTTCGGCTCAACGACCATCGAACCGTATACTGCAATTGTTTCCCTTGTTGGCAACCGCGATGGAGATGACTTGGATGGTCTTCGAAATCAAGACCTCGAGGAATTAGAAATCGAAGTCTTGTCAGAAGCTGAACACGCCATACGACTCTTAACAAAAAGTCGAAACATCGTTGAAGTGTTGCATCACTTAAGCCAAAAGTACGGGCTCAGGCAAAGCCTAGAGCATCAAGAGTGAGCCTCACTCGGCTTGCTTCTCTCGGAAATTCTGTAGGTGTGTTGGTAGGTTCAAAGCGAACAACCCTCCAACCACACAGAAGACGAAGAATGTTCCAAGGGCCACACCGTAGACCGAGATGAGTTCAACGGATTCTTCCATTCGGAGCGCTGTGTCTTTCGAGAAGATTCCAACGAAGAAGGGCAGAATCGTGTTTGCAGAAAGCACAAGGGTTGCGAGAACCACTGCAATGATTGGATTGATGATGAGGGAGCGGTGGTACTTTCCGACAATCTTCTGAGGGTTCATCACATACACTTCATTGGTCCGAATGCTGGTGTCGAGCATGGAGTATCGCAACACGCCGTTGCTCAGTTCGAAGTACATGATCAACAAAACCGCATAAACCACAACAAGTGCAGAGAGCAGGAACTCCTTGTCTTGCAATCCAAACAAGTCGTTGGAAAGGGTGACTTTCGAAGAGGCAAAGCGAAGGATAGCCAGAATAAACAGCATGTTGCTGAGCAGGCTAAAGCGTCCATCTCGTTGGAATGTGCCCCAAAAACCAGTCCCGGTGGCAGCGACGATGAGCGTCAATTGGAGGATGGTTGCGACTCCCAAGCTTCCAGAGATCATGTACCAAATTGTACCCTCTGGAGGTGAAATAATGTAGGTGAGCATAGCCAATGCAACAAGCACGACATAAACGCACAGTTGGAGGGTTTGAACCCACTTAGCCGGTGGCAAAAACTTTGTTTTTGGAACCAATGGTCCGCCAAGAAGGCTTTCGATAAAGGTTGGAATTTCCACTGTTGGAATAGCATCCTTTGGGATGTCACTTCCTGCACCAATTTGTCCTGCTGCCTTCTTTCGCGAAGGTGCGGACGATCGGACGGTTTTTCCATCGTAGAGATGGGCTGTATCGCTGGATGGTTTGCTCACAGTCATCGTATCACCTCAGAATCCTCGTGCTCCAGCTAGAGCGGTTGACAGGAGCATATCGGGCTCCCAATCCATGATGTTCACACCAAGTCCACGAAGTTCGCTGATGAGCACGTCGCGTTCAGTCTTCATGACTTCATATCCAGTGCGGTCAATCCGACGTGCATCGAATTCAAACTCCAAAGAAGAAGGTGTGAGAACCGTCACGTCAAAGTCTCGAGCCCTGAAGTCACGCAGTGCGTTGACAATCGTTGGGTCGTCTTCGAGGTTTGAGAGGAAGATGATCGGGCTTCCTTTGTTGATGTGAGGCAAAATTCGGTTGACAACAACCTGCAAAGGAATGTTTCCTCTTGCGACTGCGCCAGCGAGTTTTGTCAAAATGACATAGAGTTGCTTCTTGCCAGTGTCTCGATCGACGCTGACAACCTCGTCACCGTACACGATAACACCAACGCTGTCACGACGACCAAGGAAATACTTGGCCAGTGATGCGGCAGCTCGTGTCGAATAAACGAGGGCGTTTCGGGAAACAGGTCCCGTTTCAGCAACAGACCGAGAATCGACGATGATGATGATGTCAGAAACAGCATCACGCTCGCGCTCGTTCACCATCAGTTTTCCAGATCGTGCGTATGCAGACCAGTTAATGGCACGGAACGAATCACCTTCGAAGTACTCACGGAGGGAGTAAAACTCCGAACCGGGACCAGGTTGTCGAATGTTGACAGCACCGGTGAAAATCTTTGGAACACGAGACTTAACGAAGGTCTCTTTGAGGTCTTCCATCTTCGGGAACACAAGGAAATCATTGTAGACATGCAATTCCTTTTCCTTGTGGAACAGACCAAACGGGTCTTGGATCCTGACAGCCACAGGACCCACGCTGTAGAAGCCTCTTAGAGGGCATTCAACTGTGTATTCGATGAGGGTTTCACGGCGAGGTCCGAGTTCCATCAAGATGTAATTCGCACCGTCTTTGATGCGCATGACCTCAGGAACACGGTCGCGAACTTCCAAAATTTTAGCAAGAGATGAGTGGTTTTGCATCTTCAAGGTGATGTTGAGTTCACCATCTTCGAAGATTCGTGCGCTTGAGAGCTTGCGCAGGGCAGTAACACTGCCAAGAGCAACGCCTTCTTCGCCGGTCCATTCATCTGCACGTCGGCCGCTTGAAGCGACGTCTGCGTGGCCGCCAAACAAGGAAGCCCAAGTGAGGAACACGAAGATGACAACCGCAATGGTCACAAGTTGGGAGTTTCGCAAGGTCAACCCGAGCAAATACATGGCAACAGCCAAACTTCCCAGCATAGCAGATTTACGGCTCCACATCAATCATCACCTCAATTCAAGTAACGCTGGTCAACTCAAACGGTTGGCACAGGAACTTCTCGTAGAATGGCTTGGATCACTTCACCAGCTTCTAGGCCCTTGATTTGATGCTCAGGCTTGAGAATAATTCGGTGTGCGATGGCCAGTTCAGAAACAGCCTTGATGTCGTCAGGTGTGACGAAGTCACGACCACGAAGGGCTGCCGCTGCACGGGAAGTCTTGAGCAATGCTTGGGAACCACGAGGCGAAGCGCCGACGAGGACACGAGGGTCTTCACGGGTTCGCGACACGATTTCGACCATGTACATGCGGAGAGCCGGGTCGACGTAAACGTCTTCACAGGCTTGCTGCATGGCAATGACTCGTTGTGGGTCGGTGATCACGTCAACATCGACTGCGTCCTTACCACGTGAAATACGTCGGCGGAGGATTTCGTCTTCGTCAGCACGGTCTGGGTAACCCACGGACATCTTGAACATGAAACGGTCAAGTTGCGCTTCAGGAAGCGGGTAGGTACCTTCTTGCTCGACCGGGTTTTGTGTGGCCATAACAATGAATGGAGCTGGGAGTTTGTGGGTCACCGTACCGATGGTAACCTGCTTCTCTTGCATAGCCTCAAGCAAAGCAGCTTGGGTCTTTGGAGGAGCACGGTTAATCTCGTCAGCAAGGAGAAGGTTACAGAACAATGGTCCTGGCTTAAACGTGAATTCGCCCTTCTTTGCGTCGTAGATGTTGGTACCTGTGATGTCAGCAGGGAGCAAGTCAGGCGTGAATTGTACACGCTTGAAATCGCAACCCAACGCATCAGCGAAGGTGTTGGTCATCAAAGTCTTCGCCAAACCAGGGTAATCTTCGAACAGAAGGTTACCGTTCGACAAGATGTTGATCAACACGTTGTCGATGACGTGAGGCTTACCGATAATCACTTTCTGCACTTCGGCTGCAATCGCTTGAGAGATTGCGCCGACGTGGGTCAAGCGGGCTTTGACCTCGGGGGTGGCTTGGTGCTTCGGCTGGGCCGGAGCGGCCGGTGCTGCTGGTGCTGGGGCTGGTGCCGCTGGTGCTGCAGGTGCTGCCGGCATAGGTGGTGCTGGCGCAACGGGTGCTGCGGGGGCGGCTGGGGCCACAGGCATAGGCGGCGCTGGCGCGGGCGGGGCTGCGGGTGGGGCAGGGGGTTGCATGTCTATTGTCCTCCAGGTTTCAATTTCCCCAACGTCGTATCTGCGGGATTACCTCTCGCAATTCTTCGTTGGAGTAGATGCGGTTGGAACTGATGAGTTCCACCAATCGCGGATCACGCACCATCTGCATGATTTCCGCTGGGCTTTTGCGCATGAATTCATCACGCGTCAAATCGTTGAACTGACGCACCTTGGACAACAAAGCCTCACGGGTGCGCATTTGGTATTGAGCTGCGTCCACTTTCTTCGGACGCTCTCTGAAACGAGTAAGATCGAACACATGCCGCCAGTTTTCTTTTTCTGGAACGACCATGATGGCGATGGCAAGCAAAGCGAAGAGGTTGAGAACGATGAGCCACTTGAGCACAACGTCGCTCGTCAAGAGCACAACCGCACCCATTGCTTCGGTGAACGGGGAAGACAAAGCACTCGCCACGTGGCGGCTTTCGTCAAAGACGATGTAGAAGTTGTCATTGAACCGAGTAACAGAGGTTGAGATTTCCTCATTGTCTGTTTCCATCATGTCAATCATGAGGGCAGTAAAGTATTGTGAGTTGCCATACCATGTGGTGTCGCCTTGAGCATCGGAGAGGCCGTCGGAATCAGAGTTCCAGCAGTTGTGACCCTCCTGGACATAGTAGGGAGAGTCGCACTGTTGGTAGCCAAGTTCCTCGGCTCTGGTCTCGTCCCACAGGTGGTTGGCGAGCACTGAATGGTCAGCCACGAAGACGATTGAGCCAGTGACGCTTACATCACCCTGATCGTTGTCAATGGTGACATCAAGAACATCGATGCCAGGATAGTCGATTCGAACGATGAGGCCTGTTTTTCCTTCACCAAGCGTTGGGTTCTTGTCGCTGTTGATGTCGAGGTTGCTTGAATCGGTCACAATCACGGCAGAGGTCGAGGCAGCGGCGAGCACGTTGACATCCCTGTTTGTGTCTGTTTGGTCGTCGAGGACCTGAATTGCGGTCGGGCGGTGGAACAGAACTGGAAGGCGACAGTTGCTGACGATGCCTTGGTCGAGGCTTGCCTGACTGCATGGAATCAAGCGCTCATCGCCCATTTCAGTGACATTAGCTTGGATGCTAGCGGCAGCCCAAATTCGACGGTAATCGCCAGGGACTTGCTCGTCGAGTTTGTCGGTCATCTCGTAGTAGCGTTGGTCATCGAGGACCATGTCGCCGAAGTACTTCACTCCGAATTGGTCAGCGACGAGTTGTGCATTGGTGGAATTAGCTGCCAAAATCACTTTGCCGCCCTTTTTGGTGACAAAATCGTAGATTGCGGATGCCTCTGCAGCATCGAATGGCTTTTCCGGCCCTGCGATAACGAGCATGGTTCGATGAGGGTCTTGCCAATCGTTCACGAGCATTGGCGTTGACATTGTGTTGGCGATCGAGAAGTCGCTTTCAGAAAAGTCGGTGCGCATTGAGGTCAGTTGTTGATCCGTGTAGGTATCGTCTGCATTTGCATAGGGCGAGAGCACTGTTTGCTTGTCAAGGCTGACAAGGCTAATGAGAGCAACAGAGAGAACAAGAGAGGCCATCAATCCGATTTTGAGCCATGACTCAATGGAGAGTTTTTGCCGCTCTGTTTCTGCCAAAATCTACCCTCCTTTTTCTCGTCCCGCGTATGATTTACTCGTAAAGACAACTGTCGGAACTTCGCTCCACTCATAATGGTTCTCCATGGGTGCTCCGTTGAAAATCGAACCGTGCAGGGGTTGATATACCTCCTGTGCACAAAAAATCGAGGATTTAGTCGCTTGGAATGTAAGAAAAGCAGACTTTTCTTTACATCTCGGTCTTTTTCCGGCGCAGGAGTCCTCCTGCTGCAATCATAGCGATCGCTTCAACTGCAAAGAAGCCGGGCAGTGTATTGGATTCCACGCTCAGTCCGCTGTTGGGGTCCTCGTCCTCATCCAAAGCGCCACCAGAATTGGACTGTTGATCTTCTTCTTCGTAAGCAAAGACCTCGACGTCGAATGTCACGCTGCGTGCAGCATTATCGCCTTCTGAGACGAGGGAAATGGTCACTTCGCATGTGCGCCGTGGTTGGCTCTCAGATGCGACAAGCGTAAGTGTGGCAAAAGAATCCTTGCCGTTTCGGGCCCCAGTGGGCTCCACAACTGTATTCTCGAGCGCATCAAGCCCGTCCACCGTAAGATGAGGGCAACTGCGGACTTGGGCCGTTGCTTCCTTGACTGCATCATTGGCGTTGCCAAGATTGACCATTTGCATCGAAACCACAACCGAGGAACCAGCGTGCAGTTCATCGTTTGATGGCGTGATTTCTGGACGTAAGTTGAACACTTTAGGAACTTTTACGGTTCCGTCAATTTCTTGATTTCCAGCCGATGTTTCACCAACTTTTTCGTCCGCCATGATGCTTAACGTCGACGTGTTGTCCGGATTGTATTCACGAACAGCGTCATCGTCCACACCCGTCGAAAGGGTGAGCGTGATGCTTTTGTTTTCACCAGCTGCTACAGTGATTGATTCAGGGCCGTCGATGGACCATGGCACCCATGAATTGACGTCATAGGTCAAATCCAACTGAACTTGACTCATCCTCGTGTTCTCAACATAAGCAACAACTTCGCCTTCGATGTCCCAATCGTCATCAAGCGTCACAGTGTACCCGTTGTCCATGTCCGTGGACCAGCCAAGCGTCCAACTTGGGGCCTCAAACTGATCTTGAGCCATCACAGTGGGCGGAAGACCAAGACCGACAAGGAGAAGGGCAGTGGTCAACAACATCATCGAGCGGCGTACAATCATCTTCATCACTCCAGCAAACCTTGGACGGCTCTCTTGGTCAACACACGCACCATTGAACGGCGGTAACGAGGTGGTAAAGCAGTGTTGTTGACTGGTTTGACGCTCTTTTGAACCGCTGTTGAAAGTGCTTTGACTGAATCAACGCCCTCCCAGCCAGGCTTCAGGACCTCTTCGACTTGTTCAGGATGGGTGCGGGGAATTGATTCAAGCGCGGTGGTTGCAATTCGTAGCGATGATGGGTCACCTGCGACCCAAGAGGCTGCTACGCCTGCTTCTGGGAAATCCCACGAATCTCGAACCCTGAGTTTTTGATACGAACCAGTGCGCATGGCTGCATCTTCAGGGAGGGTGACTTTGAGAAGGAATTCGCCTTCTTCAAGCACGTTCTTTTTCATACCATCGAGTTGGTAAAACGATTCGATCGGCAGTGTTCTCGCACCGCTAGGGCCGATGAGATGAACGCTGGCCCCGAGCACCATCAGTGTTGGCGCAATGTCGCCTTGATAGGTTGCGACACAGAGGGTGTTTTGGTTTGGAATGACGCGGCAATCTGCACCTGTGCCACAATCTGCTTTGTGGCACCAATCGATTGAACGACGCCAATCTTCGCCTTGGTTGTACCAGAAACATCGAGTGTCGAGGCACAAATTCCCGCCAAGTGTGGCGTTGGTTCGAACCAATGAGGAAGCGACTTTGGAAGCGGCTTGGACCACAACAGGGTGAGCTCCATTTTCTTCAGTGATGTCCGCAAGCCGGACCATACAGCCCATTTCTGAACCCGAGATGGTGGATGTTCCGCCAATCTTCGCCAAGGAGATGACGTGGGGCTTTGGATTGATGTGCCACTTGTAATTGGGCAGCAAATCTGTTCCACCAGCGACCCAATCAAAGGCTTCTCCTGCAGCCATTAATTGCGCTGCTAATTCACATGCAGCATCAACGGATGTTGGATGGTGGAGGGTGAAAGGAGGCATCAACATCATTCATCACCGCCCATGTGCCGCTGCTCTTTTTTGAGCCACGCCTTTCCTGCTAATCCAAGCGCTGCAAGTTGTTCTGGATCGGGTTCTGTTGCCATGCGCCAGCCCTCGACTTGGTCTTCAAGCGGCAAGTTTGGATCAAAGCCAAACAACACGCCGTTCACATACGGACTTGTGTCTTCACTTCGCTGCCGGGACCGATCGCGTGTCTTGTGTTCAGCGGCTCGCTTGACAAGAATTGGTTGCAAATCACCGTGTTCGACCCTCGGGGATTCAAGGTCCAACGGATCATCAACACCGGCGGCTTTCATGCCTTTCTCGATGCCTTTGAACACAACATCAGGCGTCAACGGAAGGTCTCGCAATCGAATGCCAATTGCATCGTAGACGGCGTTCACGACGGCCGGAAGAATCGGCAAGAGTGGCCCCTCACCTGCTTCTTTAGCTCCGAAAGGCCCTTCTGGATCGCATGACTCAATGATGATTGGCTCGACATGAGGCATCTCGTGAACCGATGGAATCTTGTATTCCAAAAGGTTAGGATTTTGCAAGTGACCTGTGCGCCCGTACACCATTTTCTCTGACAGCACCTGTCCAAGGCCCATGTGGCACGAACCGATGATTTGCCCTTTCACCGCAAGCGGATTCAGCGCCTTGCCACAATCGTGAGCAGCCCAAACATTGGTGCACTTGATCAGACCCGTTTCAACATCAACATCAACTTCTGCAACGTAAGCAGAGAAAGAATACGCTGGCGCAAGACCTGCTGCTGCACCTTTGTGGACCCCACCCATCGGAGGAGAGCGGTAGGCGCCGCTGGCGATGAGTGCCCCTTTGTCCTCTTGCGCTTTGTGCAATGCTTTGAGGTAGGAAATACCAATCGCAGGGTCGTGCTTGTAGTAAATACGGCGGTCGTTAAGGACCAAATTATTCGGGTGGTAGCCAAGCACCTCCCATGCTGCTTTGAGCAGTTGCTCACGAATCTCAAGGGCGGCACGAATGGCAGCATTCGCATTCATGAAGGTGACACGGCTTGAATAAGAACCAAGATCAACGGGTGAGGTGTCGCTCTCATGGCTTCGAACATGAATCATTTCCAAGGGCAGAGCAAGCACTTCAGCGACCACTTGGGCCACAGCGGTGGTCGAACCTTGACCAATGTCCGCAGCACCGGTGTGAACGGTTACGCCCCCATCCATGTCCACTTGGATGTGCACGGTTGCGTGTGGGAACCGGTTTGGATCCCAATGAATCGGAAGACCGGAACCCGAGATGAAGAAACCACAGCCAATCCCGATGCCTTTTCCGAGCGGCATTTGACGGAACTTGTTGTCCCAATCGGATCCTTCACGGACCTTTTCTAACGCTTCACGCATGCCGTTTGATGTGATTCTAAACCCGCTGATGGTCCGGCTGTGAGGTGGCAGAAGATTCGCCAAACGCAAGTCGATTGGATCGACCTTCAACTGCTCTGACATTTCATCCAATCCGACTTCAACGGCGCATCGCGTGTTGACAGCCCCATGCCCACGCATGGCGCCTGAGGCTGGTTTGTTGGTCCACACACGTGCACCCGTGTAGTGGAAGGAGCCAAGTTCGTATGGAGCAGTTGCGAGAACTCCGTTGTAATAGGAGGTTACGTGACCAAAGGAAGCAAAGCCTCCTCCATCGATGAGGGCATCGATATCGAAGCCAGAAATACGAGCTTCTTCATCCGCAGTCATCTTGACTTCGATGTGGCTAGGGTGGCGTCCCCGATTGATCCAATAGACTTCCTCTCGGTCGAAGGTGATGCGAACAGGTCGCCCAGATTTCCGCGATAGAATTGCAGCGCACATCTCGTGAGGGAATGGGTCAGATTTCCCACCAAATCCTCCGCCAACGAAGGTTCGAATGACATTGATTTGGTGCATTGGGACGTCCAGAACGGTCGCTAGGGCACGGTGAGTGTAGTGAGGTACCTGTTGTGGAGTGTAGAGTTGAAGTCTGCCGTTAGGATCCCAATGAGCGACCACTGCGTGAGGTTCAGTAAAGCCGTGATGGACGCCTGCCATGTTCCATTTCCCATGGGATGATGCGAGGGGTTTCTCAACCAACGAGCGATCTCCAAACTCTTGAAACACACGCTTTTGGACATTGGTACGAGCCAAATGGTACTTGCCTCGCCAGTGAATTGGCTCATCGGTGTCTTCGAGTCCCTTTTTTGGATCAAAGACCGGTTCCAGAACTTCGTATTCCACCTCAAAAAGGTTGAGAGCAGCCATTGCTGTTGCTTCATCGACTGCTGCCACACAAGCAACAAGGTCCCCGACGTGACGGACTTTCTCTACAGCCATGGCGTGTTCATCCTTGGTGACGGGCAATACCCCGAATTGGTGGGGTGAATCTGCACCTGTTGCCACGGCCAGAACGCCCGGAAGGGCCTCGACTTTTGAGGTATCAATCGATTTTATTTTCGCATAGTGGTGAGGTGAGCGCAAGATCTTTCCAATCACTTCATTCGAGAGTCGTACGTCATCCCCGTACCAAGCCTGACCGGTCACCTTGGCATTTGAGTCAACCAAAGCTGTTGGCTTTCCAACAGTGGTCCCAGTGCGAGCACGGTCATGGATGTGAGCACCAGCTGGTTGTGCTTCTTTCCCACCGACCATTTCTGGAATGTAGTCCAAATCCCGTGGAGCCATCTCTGGCTTTGAGCCGCCTGAACCCGGTGGTGGAAACGCTTGTTTGCCTGCGACGCGCTTGCCGTCTTTGCGAGTGGTTTTTCCAGCCCCTCCGGGTTGTTGACGATAGCCTCCAGACATGACGATCACCTTGCGTGGCCCGGAGGCATTTGTGGTTCTTCAGGCCCGCTCGGATGTGGATCGGGGTGTGGATTGCTTGCCGGTGGTGCTGGTTCGGCTTCACCTCGGTGGATGGAGGCTGCCGCTTGAATTGAATCGATGATTTGTTGATAACCAGTGCATCGGCACAAGTTTCCTTCGATCGCTAGGGCCACCTCATCGTTGGTGGGTGTACTGTTTTCATTCAACAGCGCTTGTGCCGTCACAAGGAAACCTGGTGTGCAGAAACCACATTGCGAACCACCATGTTCTGCGAAACAAGATTGGATAGGGGCGAGGTGTGCTCCATCAGCCAAACCTTCGACGGTGATAATGGAAGAGCCTTCAACTTGGCCGGCTAAACAAAGGCAGGAGAGCCGTGGCGTGCCGTCAATCATGACGGTGCAGCATCCGCAAGTTCCCAAATCACACCCTCGTTTGACACCAAGTGTTCCGACTTGATCGCGCAACACATCGAGCAAAACTGCGTTCGATGGAGCAAGGATTTCAACAGGCCTTCCATTGACCTCTGCAGACCAAATTTCCTTCTTCGCGACAGGGATCATTTCAACGTGTTCGGTGCCTACCATGTCTGTCGCCTACGGCGACGTGGGGAACACCGCATATCAACCTAGGGTAGGATATTTTTCACTCATGCGGCAGTGCTTGCTCTCAGTCGAACCGACACGACATCGTCCTGACCCGCCGGGGGCTCCACCCAATCCTCGTCTCCGGGAAGAATGAGGCCCTCACCAATGCTGACAAGACGGCTTGCTAACTTGCGTTGACGGGTGACGAGTTCGTCCCAATTCATTTCCTCATCGCGCCATGATTGCCATCGCTTCAGCGAGCGATAATTGACAACGACCTTGGCAAATAAACGCATGTGAGCCTTGGCTGAAAGCGGCCAATAGATGAAGAAAACACAGAACACAAGGTAGGTGGGAAGGTTGGCCAACGGCTCAAGCAGCCAATGCAACTGAAGCAGTTCGTTGACGGGGCTTGATGGATTGAGCAGCAACCATGTCGCACCCGATGAAGCAAGGATCCACCATAAGGGGAAGAACACGAGCGCCGAGAGGATCTTGATTGTGCTAATGATGGAACCATCTGCACCCTTTGCTTTCATACGATTGACGAGCAAGGCATTCGCCTTGTAGGGAACGATGTTGCCTAACATGGCACCCCAAGAAATCAAACCAAACATCCAAGCACCAGCCCATGCCCATGAGAGGAATACTTTCGAAAAACCTGCTTTCGTAAGACGTTCCGGTTTCGAATCGATATCGAAGGGCGTAATCCCTCTCTCATCGAGTTCTTGGAAATGATCTTCTGCTTCCTCGACGATTTCAGCTGCCAATTCTGGATTATTGGCTGACATGAAATCCCATCCCGCACGGACCCTGCGTGCACCGAGGACTGCGTGAGCATAACTTGGTTTCTTGAGCTTACCATCCGTTTTCCGGACGCGCTCAGCGTAGGCGAGACTTCGCCCTTTCCAAATTAAAGTGCGTTCACGCCAAGTTGTTTTTGAGAGGCTTGCCCGTTGTAATTCCACACCGATGCTTTTGGTAGCAGCACCCACCCATTCACGATCGACGAGGTCCTGAGCACCTTCGTCTTCCACAATAACGGGAATTGGGGGGAACGCCATTGCCCGCTCGATGATGACCGCTGCTCGCTCCCTGAACCTCTGCGAATCGGAGTAATGCAAACCGATTGGAACGATTTGTGGCTCAGGATGGCCTTCTAGGGCTGCCTGGCGCCGTGCTGAAAGGAGGATTCGAGCAGCACCAGAACGAACCTGTTTGACGTTGGATTCTGTATGTGTTGTGCCCTCTGGGAAAATCATCATTCGCCCACCCTTTGCGACGAGGGATGAGACTCCAGCGAGCATTTGTGCATTGCGAGCGCTTGCTCCAGATTTGTCACTGCTGTCCTGAGCACGTTCGACGGGAACTCCGCCTGCAGAGCGCAGAATTCTCCCAATCAGCGGCAGTTTGAACAGGGTATGCTTGGCGATGATGGAAATTTTTCCTGGTAGTGCAGCGTTCATCAGCATCGGATCGATCAAACCACTTGGATGCCATGAAATGAAGATAATACCGCCCTCCGGGGGCAAGTTTTCATCGTCAACGATGTTGACTTCGCGAAACCAAACCGTGACGAGGGAACGGAAAAACCGTCTGAAAAAACGGTAACCTCTGTTGACGCGCGGGTGATGATTCCCCACGGGGTCCTTCAGCCATCGCATGGAGGGATGAAACCGTTTCTCCTTTTGTCACTATCTCCGGCAGCGGGCCACGAAGAGATCGCCTAAGGCGAGTCGTCGGTTGAAGCTTCATCGAGCAGTGTCGCATCCATTCCCGTTTCGCCCCCATCTTGTAGGGTTTTGAAATCAACACCTGCAAAGGTGCCTTCTTCTTTGTCGCTGATTGCACCGACCACGAGGAGGGCTACGATGAAGATGATGATGAAGCACATCACGCCAATCGCAATTGATGTGGTCGAGAGTCCAGTTGACGACTCATCCTGAGTCTCAAAGGCACTTGCTGTGTCCATGAGCATGATGTTTGCAGAGATGAGAGGTGAAGAGGAATGCCCCCCACTGTTGTTCGCTTTGATTCCACGGAAAGAGATCGTGTGGTTGCCCTCCACGTCGATTCCTGGCAGATGCTCAAGTTGATGAATAATATCGATGGCCTGCAGCGTTCCCGTTGAGTCACCGGGAGAGAAACTGTGGATGTTCGACCAGTCGTCACGCAGGTGGTTGCTTCGCCATTGAATGGTGTCTACATCACCCAAGGCGGAATAGGAGAGGGCGTCATTTGGAACCATGTGGAAGCGGCTATCCATTCCGATCTCAGATGTAATTGATACGTCAAGCGAGGTATCGAATTCGTAATCGCGTTCTGCTGCCTCATACACTGCATCGAGGGCACGAACTTCACCGTGGCCATAGACGTTGTTTTGTCGGTTTTTAGGAAGGAGGTCTTCTGCACAAGGCTCGTTTGCAGCCATGTACACACACAATCGGTATGTTGCTGTTTCTTGCATGATGTTCTTGATGTCAAACGGCGACAAGTCCGGGTTTGCTTGGTACATCAAAGCAGCAACACCTGCTGCACCGGGAGTTGCCATCGAGGTCCCTGACATGCCCGTGTATTGATCGCCGGTGTTGAAGGCAACCGACATGACATTGCTGCCCACATAAGCGATGTTCGGCTTCACACGGAGTTCTTCAGTTGGACCTTGACTTGAGTACACAGCAATGGCTGAGTTTTTGTCAAGCGCACCAACGGTAATAGCGTCCTCTGCGGAGCCTGGGGTTCCGATTTGAGCAGACACTCCGTTGTTTCCTGCTGCGATGAAGATGGCAATGCCTGCGGACATCATTTCATTGGCGTAGCGGTTGACGCTGTCATCTTCAGAGGATGCCCATTCTGCAAGACCAGGTCCTCCGAGACTCATCGAAGCCCCACGAATGTTGTATTTGTAGCGGTTTTCAACGGTCCATTCCATTCCTGCCATCACAGTCGCAAAGGACCCAGAGCCGCCAGCATCCAGCACTTTCACGCCGACAAGGAATGCTTGGGGAGCCATCCCAATGTGCTCATAATTTGGCGCTCCTGTTCCAGCAGTGGTGCCAGCGCAGTGCGAACCGTGACCCTGATCGTCGTATGGGAAGACTTCGGTACCGTTGGTAAGCGTCGGGTTGTTGACCGGGTCGTAGAAAGCGATCACCTTCGGATCGTCCGTTGAATTGTCATCATCGAGATCATCAAGGCTGGCGTGTGCACCGTCAATTCCGGTGTCGATAATCGCAACTGAAGATCCTGCACCGTCATATCCTGTGTCAGCCCAGACCGTATCAACGCCGTGAAGGACTGCTGCGTCTCCATTGGCAATGCTCAAGATGCCGTCTAACTCAATCATCACGACGCCGGGGAGCCTCGTTGTGTCGAGAATTCGATCGACTGGTACACGACCTGCTAGCGCATCGATCCCTTCCAATGTCCATTGGTGTTGGAAGTCGATTTCACGCTCTAGCAAGGCAACATCCGCATCTCCTGGAGTGTGGTCGAAGTCAATGATGAGCGGCAACGTTGCATCTTCATCCAAAAAGAGAGGGTTGTCCTTGTGCCGTTCAACCATATCGCCGATTCCATTACCATCGCGGTCAACGGTGGTGTTCATCCACCACCCGTCCTCAACTGGTTCACCTGTGGGGTTCGCCTCAACAGGCACTGCCAAAGCGACAGCGGGGAAAAGGAATAAGCTCAAGCAGAGAAGTGTGAGTGTAATTTGAACCTTCGACATAGCAACGCCTCGTGGTCGTACCAACCGCTGCCACTTTTTGAATCCATTGAAGAAATGACTGAGAGCGGGCACCGCCCTTCTCCATGGCTGCAAAAGAGCGTTTTTGCTCAGTGGAAACGGGTGAAGGCTTTTATCAAGAAAAGAACATCTTCTTGTATGGCAGCACCGAAGAGAACGACAGCAGTCGCCCCAATTCAGGACATACCAATGCCGAATCCGGGGTTGATTGGTCAGGCTCAATCGCCTTCTCGACCGGTTCGTGTGCGCGCTCCAGGAACGGTCATTGACGATAATGAACGCTCATTAATTCGCTTTTCACAAGTGATCATGTTGTGCATTGCCCTATGTGCAATTTGGCTTAGCATATACCGAATTGCCTTTGATGAAGACGCTTCGAACAATGATTTTGCAGTGTTGTTCTTCGGCGGAATGCTCTCTGCCCTGATTGCAATTGGTTGGATTGAAGTTCAAAGCCGAGCGAACGGTCACCAGTTGCGAGATGTGCAAGATTACATGCTTGGCATTGGTTTCTTCTTCTCAACGGTCGGTGCCGTATGGGGCGCACGATTCATGATTGGATTGTTTGAGGACAGCGAATTCTTTGGATCTAATGTTTTGGAAGGAACCGATGATTGGTATCCAAATGGATATGGCGTATACGTGCAAACCATTGCGCTGCTTAGCGTTATGATGGTCCAGTATCGACTGCTCCACCATTTCAAAGGACAAACTTCGTTTGGTTGGGCCATAGCCTCCTATGCACCAATGGTTGTTCTGCTTGGAGCAGGGATGAACACTTGGCTTCGTTGGTCGGGAGGAGTCGTCAGTTACGAACTTGGAATCTCACTCATTGTCCTCAGCGTCGCTTCAATGGAGATGGCCCTTCGCTCAAACAATTCGGTCAATCTCACCGTGATTGTGATCGCAAGCGGTTTGACACCCCTCCTCTTCGAGGCAGCACATTCAGGAAACCTAGACGATTCTGCCAGCAAGGGAGGCGCATTGTCCCTATTGGTGTTCGTACTTGCCATTCAAGGCTATTACGCATCGAAGCAGGAACTACGCAAGGACATCATCCAAAAAGCGTCGTTTATTTTGATTTCAGTCGTCGTCCTTGCCATGCTCTATGCACGTGGGTCCGACCTGAATCTTATTCTTGGTCCGCTTAAGTTTGAAGAAATGGGTTCACTCGGAACTTACATCACTTTGAGTTCAATGCTATGGCTTTCTGTCCTGGTGTTTTATTTCCCAGCAATGCTTGACCAACGCCTGCCGTGGATTCCAATCGGCTTGGCATTTGCATTGATGATCATCCCAAATTCAGAGAGCGCAATCCCTTGGATCATCACGGTTGCAATCTTACCTTACATGCTTTTGATTTCCAAAGCCACTCGTAAATGGGTCGCAAATGCAACGCTTGGGATGGCGGCTGTCGCCTACCTCATTGTGGATCTTTACGCTTGGGACATGGGCATCGCTCAAACTGAAACATTCGGATTAAGTGGCCTCCATTTCTTGATTCCCTTGGCCCTCATCACCATCTCGGAGTTTTCCCAACGAAAACAAAAAACCGATTTGTACGTCCATATGTTGGTGATTGCCAGCGTCGCCCTTTCTCGAGCCGTCATCGGCACCCAGGAGTGGTACACCACTTGGGCCTTCGTGATTTACCTGCTCTACCTTGCGAGGACTGGATTTTCCAACCTCGATGAAAAATCATCGCTGCAAAGCCGGTGGGATGCGAGCCTGCGTTCGTTATTGGCCAATGCAGTTGTTGTGACCTTGGTGCTCTTCGAGGCCATACAAATCCCGGAAGCGCTCATCTTCCGCGATTACAAACTCCACGTGTTTTTCTTTGCCGTCCTGTCCTATGGAATGCTCCTTAATGGAAGGGAGAAAGAGTTCGATCTCGGTATGCTGTTTTCATGGACTGGAAGCATGGTCAGTGGTGCTCCGCAATATGATCCATCGACCAACACATGGATTGAAACCCCCTCTTTCGAAGAAGACGAGGAAGCATTTGTCGAGAAGAATTCATGGAGCCCATTGAGCCGAATTTCAATGATTGTACCACTTATTATGATGAGCAGTAGCATGTTTGTAGCAACTTCTTTCCTTGGCGAAACTGAAGCACAGGACCTCGTGAAGGCCCCTTATATTCTCGTGTTGCTCGCGGTTCCAATCGCTTGCTTGGTGTGGGAAATCTTAGCACTCAAGAAAATCAGTTCCAAAGCAAGGGCGGCAGCAGTGTGGCTGCTCTTTGCCGTTGGTCTGGCACCTTCGCTAGTGTTCAATGGTTACCGATTTATGATGGAAGGCGATCCCGAATACCTCGACAAAAATTTCCTCCCTGGCATGTTATTGTTGGACCTCATGCTTGTTTCAGCACCGTTTATTGTCGCTTGGGCGATTTCTAAGCGAGGCCTTGACAAGGATGCAATCTCGCCGAGAGCTGACTTGTATGCAATGTTTGGGTTAATCGCTCTTGCTTGCCTTGACACCTCGGGGGGATTGTTGATGATCCCAATGCTGGCATTGGTCACCTATTATTCGGTAAAGCATCGCCAAAATATAGCCTTGATGGTTGCCCCAGTGGTCTTGATTTTCAATGCGAATCATTGGCTTGAATTGAACGGAATTGGACGGTTGTTAACCGAACGGATTGAAGTGCTTGAACAAGCCTCATCGACTTCCGGATTGTTTGGACTGTCTGCGGCATCTGGATTGCTCTTGACGCTTCAAATGAGCTATATTCTTCTGGCCCAACTGTTGCCCAGTGCCAAGAAAATCAAGAAATCATTGCCATGGATCGGAACTTGGGCGTGGTTGGCAATTGGCCTGATGAGCATGTTTCCTGAGTTGGACTGGTTCCAATGGACACCGTTGTTCTTCACGGTTGTTTTGATGTTGAATTCATGGTACAATGGCCAGGTTCAATTCCTATCGCTTCTTCTTATTGCAGAATGTGTTTCCCTTGCTATTGCCCTTGGTGGTACGGATAACAGGCTCAGTGATTTGGATGTGTTTTCATGGAGCGTGTTCATCACCGGTGTTACAGCGATGCTTTACTCTGCCTTGCATGAAAATGGCATCATCCACGCGAACAAGGACAAAGAGATGCCTGAACCAACCATGTTCACCATACCTAACCTGAAGACTGACGAGGACAGAGAACAATTGAATGAGCAGTTCCAGATTATTGGTTACCTTGGCCTAGCATTCAGCATCTCTGTCATGTGGGGAGTAGGCACCATCATTGGTGCTGCGCTGTTGACAAGGACGGTCGTTTCAAGAGGCCTCTTCAACCTAACATTATTTGCTCCATTGGTCCATGGCCTAGCGCTCTATAACTTTTTGATTCAATCTGATATCCTGTCAACCGACTTGTTTGATTTGGCCATTGGATTGGTTCTTCTGGCTGAAGGAATCGGTTTCACAGTGCTGTCGATTAAGAACGATGCTGTCTACGACCACGAGGCATTTGATTGGGGTTCAGATCAGACGTTCTTTGAGTTCATGGACCGCATTGGTTTGGTTGGTGTCGGAACGATGATTACCAGTATATTCCTGATCTTTAATGGCGGAGATACGTGGACAACACTTGCCTTTTCATTGACCACTGTGGTGTTGATTGGTGTAGGAATCCAAGGCTACTCCCCTGAATTCGATGCACGATGGAGGCGAGTTGTCGGAGGTTATGGCTCAATCATCATGACCTTTGCAACGGCCAACACCCTCTCGTTTGTGAGTGAGACCATTGTCAACATAGGTTACATGTTTGGTGCCATTGTCACCATTGGTTGGATTTTCATGAGCAGCAGTCGGCTAGGGGACTCGAATGCCCTTTACACGCCTGAAGTCGAAGGTTCAACCGAGGCCCTTGTTGTGGTCGATTCTGAACCCCATCCTGAGCCAACTGAAGTTGAATCGATTGAAGAGGACGATGAAGAGGACATTGAAGAAACCAAAGAAGAGGAAGAGATTGAACCTGAGGATGAACAAGCCGTCGAAACAACACAAGAGCCAGTTGAAGCAGAACTTGAGATTCCTCCGCCGGTCCTCACAAAGGAACGGGTTCAAACTGAACATGGTTTTGAAATCGAACTACCGGACGACATGTTCAACACGATCCTTGCCTCTATTGACTCAACTCCACATGAAGGGTTCAAACCCGTGGTTGCCTTTGGACCTCGTGGAGAGGTGATTTTGAACTTTGAACCTCAATGATCAATCCTTAACCCTCGTTCCTTCGCCACCAGTGACGTAAACTTCGCCCGGTGCTGAAGGGTAGGCTGCCCAATAGGCTTCCCTTGCTTGTTGGTTAAGATCCATGCATACGACCACATCAGCGGGTCGATCAGGAAGAGCCTCTGAGCCGTTCAAATGCTTGATGATTGGTTCAATGTTTGAGAGGTTGACAAGACCCCAACCTGTCTGTGTGCAAGGTGCAACGGGAGAAATGGGCATGGTCCCCGAAGTTGGGTCCCAGCCGAGGTCAGGATACCATGCAGAAAGGTTGAGCGCTTCACGCACTTGTGCGTTGGAGATTGAGAAACTCATTCCTGCATCATCTGTCCCATTGACAAGAAGCCCCGAACGCACATCAGGAGAAGCACCGGAAGATGGATCATTGTATTCCTCTCGTAACGATTCGAGGACAAACGAGAGTATGCCTGCAGTGCGAGGGGTTGCAAACGATGTCCCTGATGTTTCATGGTAGCCATCAATGTCGTCATGATTGGGCAGCACTTGGGTCCAATCGGCAGAGATATCGGGGTAAGACCCTGACATGATTTCTTTTTGGTCGTCCCCTTCCTCAGCGTATCCAGCGATGCCAATCGACCAAGGCGGACCCGCTGTGGCGTCTTGCACTGCTGGCGAAGGGCTGTTGTCTGCTGCACCTGTGTGAATCTTATTGAATTCGACCACGGCTGATTCTGTCGCCCTTTCAATTCCGGGAACTGGAACTGAGCCTGGTGCACCAAACGAGGTTGTCAAGATGTCAACAAGTGGTTGGTCAGCAGCCGCCTGAACTGCTTCAGAAGAGAAGCCTTCGACAAAGAAGATCACTGCCATTGGATTGGCGTCCAACACCGCTCCGGTGACGGCAGACCCGTGCCCATCGGAGGGATCGTCAAGAATGAGGATGTCACTGTCTCCGTCCGGCGAAGTGCCGATGATTTTGGTCCCAGGGAAATAGACAATATCGCTGGCCGTGAGGGTGTCCCAACACGCTTCTTTGTCTGCATCGTAGCGCTCTTGCCATGTTCCTTCAAACGTCAGATCGCAAACTCGGTTGACACCAAGGCCATCTTGAAGCCATTGTGGATAGGTTTCATTTGTTCGAAAATGATCGTGATAGACATTGATTCCCGTGTCGATTGGTGCGACAACGGAATGGGCTCGCCAGCCATCTTCCCCGCCAAAGACGGCACTGGTTTTTGTTTCAGATGAATCGGTGCCAAAGAACGACAAACCTGCCACAATTGACACCACAAGGAGGGTAACGAGGGTGACTGCAATCAGTTGTTTCCTCGTCATACTATCAATCGATCGCCCAGCTACCTCAAGAATCACATCCGCAGCATCTGCCATGGGTGCGCGTCTCAGCCGGTTGCAAATGAACCCTACGCCGGTTTGAAGAACCGGCTCTCTGTGCAAGAAGCATGACCGGAGCAGATGACCGATTGGTATGGATTGACCTTGAAATGACGGGGCTTGACATCACGAAGGAATCCATTATCGAGATCGCAACAGTGGTCACTGATGGGGAATTGAACATCATTGCACAGGGACCAAACCTCGCCGTTCAAGTTTCTGATGAATTGTTGAACAACATGGATGAATGGAACACAAGCCACCATACAGCAAGTGGTCTCGTTGAACGTGTGAAACACGAAAGCGTCTCTGTCCAAGAAGCGGAAACTCAAACTTTGGAATTTCTGAAGAAATGGGTTCCTGAAGGCAAGGCGCCCTTGTGTGGAAACAGCGTTTGGAACGATAAAAAATTCATGGAAAAGGAAATGCCTGACCTTGTTGAATACCTTCATTACCGCATGATTGATGTTTCTACCGTCAAAGAACTAGCAAGGCGTTGGTATCCCGGTGTTGGGAGGTATGAGAAGAAAGGAGCGCACCTCGCCCTTGATGACATCCTCGAATCTATTGAAGAGCTTCGTTACTTCCGAACGAGGGTGTTCAAACAGTGAACCATCAATCCCGCCAGGTTGGCTCCGATGGATTGACGCCCTTGTAGGACGCCAAGATTTGGGCGACGACAGCAACGGCGATTTCCTGTGGAGTTTCCGCACCAATGTGAACACCAATCGGGCAGATCACTTGCTCAAGGGTGCCTTCTGTCACGCCAATCCCTTTGGCTGCTTTCTCGAAGGCTTGCCACTTTGAACGGCTACCGATCACTCCGATGCGGGGAGCATCTTGACCGTTCATGAGAGCCCCTTGAGCCTGTAAGCAGGTGAGCATACCGAGCAATCTTGTTTGATCTTCTGACCAATCATGGCCGAGGAAAAGCACATCAGAATACTGTGATAACACCTCTGCAGAGTGGTGGCCAACGAAGGAATCGATGTCCATGTGAAGGTGGTGGTTCGCGTTTGGAAACGTCTCTGGGTTGCAGAAATCCTCTCGAGTATCATGAATGGAATGGGACCAACCCAATGCATCCAAAGCCGGAGCAATGGCTTGAGCGCAATGGCCTCCGCCGATGAGCAACACGTGTGGCATTGGGACAAGAACCTCCAAACTGAGGGTCACGCGACCCCCACAGAGCGAATCTAAGGGCGTCACTTCATAGCCCTTCGCCCCTTTGTTTAGTCCGAAAGTAAGGACCTCACCTGCTGGAAGATGATGCTCATTCAGCATCGATCGGCTGCGCTTCAAAACCATCATTTCAAGCCCTGCACCGCCGACTGTGCCGACCCATGTTTCATCTGAAGAACGCATGGCAAGGCGAGCCCCGACCTTTCCCGGAACGCTACCCGAGGTCTCAACCACGCTCGCCATGACCACTTTGTGACCGCATTCGATTTGGGCCAAAGCCCAAGCCAGAACTGCTGCAGTCATGCCCCTCCCTCGAGGCGCTCACTCATACCATTTCCGTCATGGCAAGATGCTCAAAAATCCACTTCAAAATCAATGGATTCAAGGAGCGTAAGATCTTGTTGAGTGTCGATGTTAAGGCTCAAATGAGGAGCATTGACCTCAACACAGTCCGGTGCAATAAGATCACGCAGTGGGGTTTCAGGGGGTGCTGCAAGCACTGTTTCAACATCGGGAGAATGGACAATCAAAGGGTGACCGAGCTTCCCATTGCATGCTAAAGTCGAAGTTGTGCTCTGGCTCAGCAATTGCCTGACATGCGTCACATCCCATCCTGGGCGATCCACAGGAGCGATGATCACTCGGCGAGGGAGGCGTCCTGTGTCACCCATCGCAGCAAGGAGGCCCTGTTGCAAGGTGCCGGTTCGCCCTTGTTCAGGATCTTTGTTGACCACAACAGTGGCTCCTTCGCATTGAAGCATCACTTCAAATTGCAACGACTGCCTCGTAATGACGTACACAGGAGAACATCCCGCTGCAATCAAGCGGCGAACTGCAAGACCCACAAGGGTCGTATCAGCAACAGGAACCAAGGCCTTAGGCTGACCCAAACGAACGCTTGCCCCCGCTGCCAGAACAAATGCAGGGCATCCTTTGACCATGGGCCATCCTCAACGCTCGGTCTCAAGGGCTTTTTGCTCTTGGTTCAAATAGACTCAGCCATTTACCACCCTATGAACGAGGACGACTATCCTTTAACACTCCCAGAAAAGAGGTCGATGGAGTTGCTCACAAGCATTGTAGAGGCGAATGAGTGGCTCGAATATAAACATCGATCGAATCTGATTGTCACCATGTTCGTCCAAGGTCAATCGGGTCGCTGGTATGCAATTGAAGCCAAGAGAAATGACGCCATCATCGGATTTAATGCCCAACCATGGAGTTTGTATGTCAGGGGTGGGGCACGTAAACGCGATGTGATTCACAACAACAAATACTGTCCAAACCTATGCCTCAATCCGCATCGAACAGCAGAGATGCCAGTCGGCGACAAGATTGCTGCCTTGTGCCTCTCGTTGCATAACGACCGCATAACTGCGATGAGCATTCCCCTGCTGGCACAATTTATTGTTGCACCCAGAGAACACCTCGCCAAGGTCATGGTGTTCCAAGATGAAATGGTGGTTTTGCATTCGATGATTCACGGCGATGAACACTTTGGAATGGTTGATTTGACGGAAGAGGAAGAGGCTGCGTTTAATCAGCAAGAACCCGAAGACATGCACCATGATTGGGAAATGCACTTCATGGGCATCGAGGACGACATCGTGGCCCCTCCTGAACCAGCGGAACCCAGAGGTTCTGAGGCATTGAGTTTGATTGACTTGCCTGCACCAACGGCCGAGGAAATTGCTGAACAGCGCATGTGGGAAGAGTACGAGCAACACATGCATTCCCTGGCGATGGAAGCCTTTTGGAATCAGCAGGACCAAGGGGACGATGATTGATCACAGATCTTTTGTGATTTCTCGCCCGATGATCATGCGCTGAACTTGGGACGAACCCTCGTAAATCTGCATCACTTTTGCAGCCCTCATCAGTTGCGCAACCGGGTATTCTTCCGAATATCCATAGCCGCCGAAGACCTGTACAGCATCGGTTGAAACTTCCATTGCGGTGTCCGCAGCAAATCGCTTGGCATGGGCAGCAGATTCGGTGTTTCGAAGACCAGCGTCTGATTCTGCGGCTGATTTCCAAGTCAACATTCGAGAGGCTTCGATTTTAGTTTTCATATCTGCGAGCATGAATTGAATGGCTTGGTGCCTGTGAAGAGGCTTACCGAAACTCATTCGTTCACCAGAGTAGCGCAAAGCGTGTTCATAGGCCGCACGTGCCAATCCAGTTGCGTGAGCAGCGATGTTCGGCCTGGACATGTCGAAGGCTTTCATGGCGTTCATCCAGCCGCCTGATTCCGAACCGCCAATGAGGTTTGCAGCTGGCACCCGAACGTCGTCAAAGGTCATTGATCTGGTATCGGAACATCGTTGCCCCATGTTGGTTTCCTTCTTGCCAAGGCTAAACCCATCCGAATCGCTTTCAACAATGAAACCGGACATACCACGGTAACCTGCATCGATATCCGTTTTGGCGAGCACGAAGAAAAAATCAGCATGGCCTGCACCGGTGATCCACATTTTCGCCCCGTTAATGACGTAGTCATCACCGTCGCGCACTGCATGGGTTTTGCATGCAGCAAGGTCTGAGCCAGCTCCGGGTTCGGTCACTGCGTACGAGGCAAGAGCACCTTCTTCTGCGACTTTCCGCAGCCAGATGTCCTTCTGTTCATCCGTAGCACCGGTGATGATGGGAGCGCAAGCCAATGCCGTTGCATAGGCTGCGGTGGCAAAACCAGGGTCGCCCCATGCCAGTTCTTCGTTCACGATCACATCTTCCATCGACCCAAGACCAGGTCCGCCGTATGCCTCTGGAATGTGGAGGTTCAACAAACCCATTTCATGAGCCGCTTGGATTGTTTCTTTGGGATAGGTCGATGTTGCATCCCAATGCTCAGCCTTTGGTCGAATTTCATCGACCGCGAACTCATGGGCGAGTTCCCTGAGCATCTCCTGCATTTCATCAAGTTGGAAGTTGACCATGTGCATGGGAGGGGGCCTCCCTTTATGTCTCCTTGTCTCACGAAAAGACCAACATACCGCGACGGTGTAATTCGAGGACAATGAGGAAAGCGCCATAGATGCTGATCATGACCCAACCTTCCCACTTTCTGAATTCATAAGCAGTCCGCATCATCAAGAGGGCGCTCAAACAGCCGATGATTGTGAACGGCATAATGATGTAAATGAGCAAATCATGACCTTCAGCCGTAATGGCAAGCGGAGCGATCAGACCGGCAATTCCAATCGAAAGCAATGGATCTGTGATGTTGGAGCCAATCAGGGTGCCAATCGCAACACCTTGGCTGCGCTTGGCAGCCATAAGAGCGATTGTGAGTTCCGGTAATGAGGTGCCGATTCCAGAAACTGTGGTCCCCACAATTGCGTCTGGAACGTCCAATTCTGTGGCGATTAACTGTGCGTATTTGACGAGTTGTTCAGCTGAAAATACTGCGAACGAAAGACCCAAAACGACCATGACAAGGTATGCTGCTGTGCTCCATGAAGACCCTTGCAAATCCGGTGCATCGATGTATTCGAGTTCTTCTGCCTGAATTTCCTTTCTGTTGGTTAACAGCCACGTGATGTAGATGACATACGAGGTCACGAGGATGCCTGCTTCCCATCGTTGCAGAGTGCCTTCTGTGATCAAAAAGAAACTGAGCACAAGCACGGAGAGAAGCATGATTTGGCCGTCTCGCTTCAACCAAGATTCACGAATTTTAAGACCTCGATTGACCACAACAATGCCCATAATCAATGTGATTTGAACAAACACTGAACCCAAAATCCCACCGATGGCGAAATCTGCGAGTTGTGGGTCAGTACCGATGTTGCTCGCGGCGGAGCCAGAAACTAAAATTTCGGGAAGTGAGGTGCCAATTGAAACGATGGTGAGGCCAATGACCACCTCTGGTAAGCCCCCGCGGCGGGCCAGACCTTTCGCCCCTTCGATGAAGAAATCAGCAGAAAAGATCAGCAGAAAGAGTGCAAGAATGGCAATGCTAACGGTCACGGCGATGTTATTCGTGCTTGCTTCACTTGAAATCAGTTTAACGGCCATCAACCCGAGGAACAGAGCACCAGTGGTGATGAGGGTTTGGAAATGGACCAGTTGAGGAATCCCCATCAACTTCTGGTCGGACTCCATAGTGGTTGCACTAGGCCATCCTTCTTCACCGTTCTGTTCCCGAATCGATTGAACATAAGGATTCAAAAGACCCATAATACATCTCCACTGCCCCATCAACATGATGCGCCGAATGCTTGCCGAATTTTTTGGCACGTGGTTCATGGTCGGCATCGGGTGTGGTAGCGTTGCCCTTGGCGCACCTGGGTGGTTGATCTCGCTGGCTTTTGGTGGAGCAGTGACGTTGGCAATCCTGGTGCTGCAACCGGTGAGTGGTGCCCACATCAATCCTGCAGTCAGCATCGCCTTTGCTCGAACTGGGCATCTTGAGAAGCGTCTCCTCATGCCCTATATCGTGGCGCAGCTCGCTGGCGGGCTTGCGGCGGGCATGATGCTTGGAGGTGTTGGTCCGACTGCATTAGCCCCAGGCGTCAGCACGGCAGAAGGGATTGCAATTGAGGTGTTCATCACCTTCGCGCTCATGGCGTCAATTTACTGGATTGTCGTAAAATCTGAAACCCATATCTCGATTGCCTTTTTTGTTGGAGGCGCTGTTGCCGTCTTAGCATACTTCTTTGGTCCTTTGACTGGGGCTTCGATGAATCCAGCACGAACCTTTGGGCCGAATATCGCTTCTGGAATGTACTCTAGCCTAATCTTCTATAGTATTACAACCATCATTGGAGCCTTGATTGCAGCCGAGGCGTACCTCCGCTTTTATCCCTCAGAGAACAATCAAGATTGAGCAACGAAGCGAACCACTTCAATCACGTGATCGCTTGATGGAACAGTGAAATCTTCAAGCGGTGGCGAGAATGGAACTGGGGTATCAAGTGCCCCAATCACAACTGGGGCTGCTTCCAATGAATAGAAGCACGATTCCAAAATTCTGCTCTGCACGGTGTGTCCAAGTCCACCGTTCCATTGCCCTTCTTGGAGCACCACGAGGCGTCCTGTTCGAGCGACAGAATCGATGCAAGTTTGTGCATCGAAAGGCAGGAGCGTACGAAGGTCGATGATTTCAACCTCCACCCCTTCTCTGGCTAGCGTTTCCGCTGCTATTTTGGCAACGTGAATCATAGAACCCCAAGTGACGAGCGTCAAGTCCCGTCCACCGCGAATTACAGCAGCCTTACCAATTTTGTAGCGTTCTTGAGCCTTAATTGCCGATTTTACTGGTTTCACATCGACTTTTTGGTTGATGTTTTGGCCCCATCCTGTGAGCCCACCGCCAAGGCCGTACAAGCCAATGTGTTCCAGCATGATGACTGGATCATTCAGTTCTGCAGCTTCCATTAACAAATCATAGGCGTCTTGAGGCGAGCCTGGAGCGATGACAACCATGCCAGGGTCATTGGCAAACCACGATTCAATCATGTTCGCGTGGAATGGTCCCGAGCGGGTTTTTGCACCAAGAGGCACGCGAATCGTCATTGGGCAATCTGCCCCCCAGCGCCAACGAAGCATAGCAGCGTTGTTGATGAGAGCATTATAGCCGAGTGCTGCGAAACCACCGAATTGGATTTCGACCATCGGGCGCATTCCAGAAAGGGCTGCTCCGGTACCTGTGTGAACGATAACGGCCTCACATAGAGGCATGTCAACCAGTTTGTCGGTATGACCAGCGTTTTTGAGCGCCATGTTCATTCCAAAAGCACCTGCAACCTCCATATCTTCACCAATGAACACGCACTTGTCCCCATGCCTGTCTGCGATATCAGCCATCGCTTGTTGTATGGCACGAGCATAGGTCCAGCCACCAGATTCAGCATAGGTAAGGCTTGTCTCCCCAACTTCCAGTGGTGACGATTCAAGCGATCCTTCGTACGGCTTTTGAAGTCGATTAAATCGATCTTGGTGGGTTTCTGCATCGTTTAGGGTCGTCACGCCCTTGGTGACAGTCAGTGGGTCGGGCCACTCCATTTCGGTCACATCGTTGAGGGCTTGGTCCACAAGAGCCTGCTCTTCTTCCTCCATGTTTGTGAGGGCGATTTCATCGACTCCAAGGTCGAGCAGAAGTTGGCGATGGGTTGGAATCGGATCTTTTGCTTCCCAATAGGCGAGGAGTTCACGGTCCACATAGCCTGGTGGAGTTCCTGATTCATTGCCAAGATAGAGATCGTCGTGGTGATGGGCGTGGCCACACCCTCGCATGGTCTCAACGTGAATCAAAGTTGGTCCACCACCTTCCATGGCGAACTCCCTGGCAACTGCAGCACTTGCATGCCAAGCAGCAGGATCTGAACCATCAATGGTCCAAGCTGGAAAGCCCATAGCAACCGCTTTGTCGGCCCAGACTTCAACGCCAGACTGTTTTGCTGGAGGGGTATCAAGGGCGATTTGGTTGTTCTGTAATATGTAGCAAATTGGTAGGCCGCGGGCCCCGGCGAGGTTCATTGCCTCCCAGAATTCTCCAGAAGATGAAGCACCTTCACCGATGCAGGCCACATGGAATCGGTCGAGGTTTTGCCGCCATGCTGCAAAAGCCAGCCCTGTCATGGTGACGCTTGCAATCGGCAACGGTGCAGTCGGTGGTAGAACCCCAACATGCCATGCTCCAACGTGCAGGTCTCGTCCACCGGCGCCTTCCCATCCACCGTTCTGGTTTGACCCTGCTTTGCCGAGGTTCGCCGCCATGACGTCCAATGGTGTATCCCCCATAGCCAATCCAAGTCCGATGTCTCGGATCATTGGTGCAATCAAATCCCCGTCGTAGCCTTGACCCGGCAAGGCATCTCGAGGAGCGTCCACTTGACGATTGAGAGCGGTTGCAACGGCAACAACACCCTCTTGCCAAGTTGAACGGAACCCTTTGCCGCCGAAAGTGCCACCGTCCGGAGTTGGCATTCCATCTGTGTAAATGGTCTTCAAGTGGGCATCGAGTTTTCGAGTGCGCGTCATCAGCCGTTGCCATTCAAGCCTCTGGCCGATGCCGATGGCCATGTAATGGGCAAGCCGTCGAAACGTAAGTCGGAGGTCGACCAAAAAGTGTTTTGAGCGGCGATCGAGAAATTCACTCATGGTTCGACGTGGGATGACTTCCACTCCTTCATCGCGTTCCATTTTTGCTTTCACTTGGGCTTGTAGACCTCGATGAACGGCCTCCACAAATCGGGTTGTGAAGGTGTGCCAAGACTCCCCTTCGAACTGAGCAGGCTCGTTTTCGATGAGAACATCCCAAACATTGGCCACAAGGAAGAGATGTCCATCATGCCGTTGTGCAACAAAGCGGAGAACCTCGGTGCGGGCAGCGTCTGCGAGCAACGGCTGATTGAATTTCAGCGGCCCGCTTGCCCTCCAGTTTGAACCGTGAATCACCGGTAACTCGCCTTGGCTCATGGTTCACCCAACCGTCACCCAAATACAAAACCAACGGGCGGCCGGCCACGGTCAAACAGCCTCGATTAATCCTCTTCTGCACCCAGTGCACCACTCAGCGCTTGCATTGAAGCGCGAGTGACATAGACGGTTGCAAGAATGGAGGCTACAATGCCTAAAACGAGCATCGCAGTCCCAGTTCCAGAAGTATGAACGCTGTCTAAGGCACTTCGGTTGAGAGCAAAACTACCCAATGCGTGCCCATAGTACGCATAGGCAAGCGAATAGATGATGCTGGTCGCATTCGAAGTCATGAACACTCGGAAGGAAACAGGTCCAGCAGACATCATGTAATTCAGCCATTCATCGGGAATGAGCGGTGAAAGACGAACTAAAATCGAAATTCGCATGGCGTCTTCACCGAGCGCTGTTTCGATGCGTTGCATTTTTTCATCGGTTGAAATCGACGCCTTGATTGCATCTCGAAACAACCATCTGCCGAGCAAAAAGGCAACCATGCCCCCGATCATTGAAGCCGCATAATTGACCAATGTCGCAATCCAAAAGGGGAAAATGGCTCCTGCGGCGACCTTGAGGAGGGGTGAAGGAATCAAAAACACAATGCCCAGAGCAACGGCAAGGGCGTAGAAGATGGGCCCTGTTGGCCCCATACCTTCGAACCAAGCAATGATTTGGTTGGCATCTCGGAACAAAAAATACCCAGCACCAGCACATGCGAGAAGCATGGCTGCGCCAAATAAGGCTCGCCAACGATACAGTTTTGGCTGATTTTCCTTCATCTGTCGCAGGTTTTCCCTGCCATCGATCAGTTGCATTTCAACAGGCTTTGGAAGAGAGCCTAATCCCTTCATTCCTCTTCCTCCGCCGCAGGTAAAGCATCCAGTACATCCCTTAGCATCTGTGCAGCATCTTCAACCTGAGTCATTAGCGTGATGTCAGAAACAGCCCCTGGACGACCAAGGCTCCACATGAGATCCGAAACTAATTCATTGGTCAAGCGAGTCAGTTTGAGCACGTCCGGGTCGATTGGAACCATGGTGCTGAGGTCATGAATGGCAACAAGGTCAGGGGATTCATCCAAAATCTCATCCATGGCCTCTTCAACTTCTTGTGCAAGACCTTGTGCTTGGGCCTCAAGAATATCTTCCATTGACGATTTGAAGCCCTGTTTCATGGCTTTAAGGCCAGGTTTACCTTGACCGAGGGACGCGCTGCGTTTGAGGTCTGAAAACGATGGGGGTTGGTTGTTTCCGGGACCTTGATTCGGCTCATCGGGTGCTCCACCCTCACCCCCATCCTGTGCTTGAAGAGCAGAACCATCCGCCTCACCGACAAGCTTGTTCAAAGCCAAACGAAGCATAGCAGACATCATTGAAGGATCGAGTTCATCGTTGACTTCAAGTCCTTCCTCTCCCATCTGACCAAGGATTTCATCAATAAATCCACTATCGATTTTCTCTGGCCCAACCAAGCCTTTGAGCATCGGGAGTGCCCACGTGCTATCGCCCATGGTCATCGAAACATCAAATGTGCCACCGGTCCCTCCTCCAGTGTTGACTTCTGCCGGTGGTGGAACGAATTGCTTCCTCGTGTGGCGGTGAAGTTGTTCAATGAGAGCTGACATGTCAATCGGTTTCCCCATCACTTCTGCAACACCGGCTTGAGCAGCGCTGACCAGATATTCTTGGCTGGTGTTGCGTGAGAGGATGACAATTCTGCATTTGAAAGCAAACTCTGGGTCACCCATTAATCGCTGTGAAGCGTCAATAGCGTCACCGTTTTTCCACTCACTGTCGATGAGCACGACCTCTGGCATAATCGCAAGAGCGGTGCCTTCTGCTTGGCGAAGCGTACCTGCTCGTGTGATTTCGAAGCCTTCTCGTTCGAGGGTGTTGGCAAGAAGACTCCGACGACCTTCGTTTTCGTCTGCAACGATGACTTTGGCGATAGAACTCCCTCCCTTTGCTGTGAGGGGGTGCCGTGGAGTCTTGAACCTCACCCTTCTTTCAATGGTCGCTGTGCCAATTGGAGAAGACAATTGAATGGCCAATCGATGCTTAGTTCACAATTTCCGCAGGAAGAGCGGCTTTCCATGCAAGGATTCCACCATCGAGGTTGTACAACTTTGCTGAATCCATTCCCGCTTGAGCAAGCATCATAGCAGCCATTTGTGATCGCATCCCGCTCTTGCAGAGAATCAAAATGTCAGCGTCTTTAGGGAGGGCATCAAAAGCAGACAACACCGACTCATGGGCCACTTGGTGGTCGCAGGAGGCAACCCGAGCTTGTTGGTATTCCATCATCGAGCGCACATCGAGGATAAATGGAGCCCAGCCATCTTGGCGGCGTGCGATAAAATCAGTCATCGAAATGTGATGGAACATTGGTTCCTCATGGGAGGCATCCCCCACTTGAAATGAACCCTTTGGATCTGCCACTGTGCACCACTCAGGTGAAGAAAACATGGACGCTGCGTGGTCAAGATTGTGGACTTTTTCTCTGTCTTTTACATGGCTAAACCTCAATGTATTGAACGTCATTTGTTCCGCATCGTAAACGAGCAAACGCCCGGTGAGCACCTCCCCAAGTCCGAGGATGATCTTCAATGCCTCATTGGCTTGAAGAGAACCAATAACACCAGGCAACACCCCGAGTACGCCTCCTTCTGCACACGATGGTACACTTCCTGGCGGGGGCGGGGTTGTGAACAAGTCTCGATAGCATGGACCTCCGAGGTAATTGAAGACGCTCACTTGGCCTTCAAACCGATATATAGAACCATACACCCAAGGGATATCTAAGAGGAAACAGGCGTCATCGACGAGGTACCGAGTTGGTATGTTGTCCGTACCATCCACAATGACATCCCACCCGTCACTGAAGATGCTCATCGCATTTTCCGGGGTGAATCGAGCATCATAGGTCACAATCTCAACTTCATCGTTGAGTCCGTTCAAGCGTTTTTGAGCCGAATCAACTTTTTTGTGACCGAGCGTTTCAGTGGAATGGAGCACTTGGCGTTGCAGATTGGAAAGGGCAACCTCGTCGTCATCAATGATCCCTAAACGCCCGACACCTGCGGCTGCAAGATAGAGAAGCACTGGACTGCCGAGGCCCCCCGCACCGATGACTAAAACGCGGGCTTCTGCGAGTTTCTTTTGACCACTTTCACCCACTCCGGGGAGAGAGTGATGTCGGGAGTAACGCCCATCATCACTCATGTTCACGCCTCAAAATCCACCAATCATCAATCCAAGGATGAGCAAGGCCAAGAACGCCAAAAAGATGCCTAGAATCACTGTGATGATCGCTGAAATAATCTGAGCAGCGCGGGCCTTCCCGTGGTCTGGATGGTAGCTTGGATTCAAGGTCGTGATCTTCAAAGCATTGTTCGCCATAATGAGCGAAACAGGAGCGATGAGTACAGTCAAGGGAAAGATGAAAAAGCCAATGAGCGCGACAAGTGAAAGCACAAAGGCTGTTGTTGCTTTGGTTTCAGCCATAGGCCCCATCATTCCGTTGCCCATCATTCCGTTGCCCATCATGCCGTTGCCCATCATCTGCTGCGCAGGCTGGACATTTTGTTGATAGGGTTGGAACGGTTGAGCATTGGGTTGAATCGGCACTTCTCCACGCAAAACTTGGGAGGGAATCCCGTATGATTTAGACGCCTCATCCCATTGGAACCCCTTTTCAGGGGTTTTCTCTGGTTGCATGGCTCACGCAGTCGCCATCGTGAGATAAAGCAAGCGGTGAAATCAAAGATGGTTGTCTTCAAGCCACTTCTCGACATCCATGGCCGCCTGGCAACCCATTCCTGCTGCTGTAATCGCTTGTTTGTAACGTGTGTCAACAACATCACCTGCTGCAAACACGCCTTCGACTGAGGTCATGGTGTGCAGTTTGTGGACAATGTAGCCTTCTGAGTCCGTTTCGACTTGGCCAGCAAGGAACCCTGTGATCGGCTTGTGACCGATGGCAATGAACGCCCCTGTGACATTCAGCGTTTCCGTGCTACCGTCTCGAGGATCTTCAAGCACAGCGCCTGTGAGTCCTTTTTCATCAGAAAGCCATGATTTGACTTGGCGGAACGTTTTGATCTCAATCTTGTCGTGATTTGCTGCTCGTTCGTACATGATGGTTGATGCTTTGAACACGTCTCTTCGATGGATTAAGGTGACCTTTGATGCGAAGCGGGTTAAGAACGTGGCCTCTTCACAAGCAGAATCACCGCCACCGACAACCATGACTTCTTCGTCCTTGAAGAAAGCACCATCACAGGTGGCACAGGTCGAAATACCGCGACCCTTTTGTTCTTCTTCACCTGGCATATTGAGCCAAATTGACTCTGCCCCAGTGCAGACGATAATTGAGTGAGTGAGGAATGTTTCACCCTCGACGACCACTTTGTACGGGCGCTCGGAGACATCGACAGATTCGACATTTTTGTCTTGAACTTGGAGACCAAAGCGTTCTGCTTGCTCCCTCAACTCCATCATCATCTCCGGACCGCCAATGCCCTTAGGATAGCCTGGGAAGTTTTCAATGTCAGAAGTAAGCATCAACTGACCGCCGGACATGTAGCCGGCAAACATGAGCGGGTTGAGCATTGCGCGAGCCGCGTACAAGCCTGCAGTGTAGCCAGCTGGCCCTGAGCCGATGATGATGACATTGTGTGTTTCGGACATGAAGTGGCCTCCAGCAAGTTTCCATGGGTGGGATTCACCACTTGAACATTCACATCGAATCGTTTCAAGCATCGAACTGGTTTTACAAAAAAACAGATCGAGGAATTGGCGTTGTTTTTCTTTAAAGCATGCTTGCTATGGCCGCTATTGCGGCACGAGCGTGTGGTTCAAGCCGAGGCTCGATGTGTTGTGGTTCCGCTCCCGGGCCGATGATGCCGAGGCCAACTGGTTTTTCATGCACCAATTGCAATTCAATCACAGATTTGATGACAGCTTGGCCCATTGCCAAGCCATGCTGGGTTTGGCCCTTTTCGATAACACCAAGGCAAGCAGCGCCTGCAATGCCTTCGAGGTTGAGCAAACGGTCAAGCGCCAATGGCACTTCCATTGCACCTGGTACCCAAACGACTTCCGCAATCTCAAGCCCGTGGCGAGAGGCTTCGTCCTGTGCCCAAGCGAGCATTCGTTCAATCTCATCTTTGTGGAATGAGCCACACACAATCGCAATTGATGTTGTCATACGTTTCTTCTCCTTAGTTTTGTGACAGGTACCGTTCAACAGTAGCAACGATTGTTTGAGTGGTTGAATCGATTTCTAGGTTGACTGCGTCGCCAATTTCATGGGCGCCGAGGGTGGTGAGCCTGAGCGTTTCTGGGATGATGTGAAGCGAAAAGCAGCCTTGGTCAACCTCGCCTACGGTGAGTGAAATACCATCAACGCCAATGTAGCCCTTTTCGAGAATGTACTTCCTCATGTCTTTGGGCACAAGAACGGAAAGGTCCATGCCTTCCCCCATATCATTGATTGATTGAATGAGCCCAGTCCCCATGATGTGGCCAGAAAGAAGGTGGCCGCCGATTTCATCGCCAAAGGCAAGCGATCGTTCTACATTCACCTGATGACCCGTTTCAAGTTCCCCGAGCGTCGTTCTCGTGAGGGTTTCTTGAATCACATCGAAGTGAACCTCTTGATGCTCTATTTTCGTTGCAGTTAGGCAAACGCCGTTGATGGCCACGCTCGCACCAATCGCAAGGTTCTCGACGTTTGGCAGAGACAACACAAGGGTGCGGATGGTCGTGCCTTCGACGATGGACGTGACTGTTCCTGTGCCTTGAACGATTCCGGTGAACATTACTCGCCCTCCTGTGTTGATTGGGCCAATTCGAGAATTCGTGCAATGATTTTCCTTGTGCCGTCGAGATCTTCGGAAAGGCCTTCAACTCGAGTCACTTCTATATCGGCATATCCAAGTTCGACCAAGCGGGCACGAATTCGGTCTTCTGCATGTTCTTGGTCGTAACCAAGAGCAATGACATCAGGGTTGATGGACGGAAGAATATCGAAGATCGGCACATCTGGGGGGTTGCCAATCATGGCGGAGTCGACTGGTTTCAGGCCTTGAACCATGCGCAAACGTAAATCTTGACCGGTGACGGGTTCATGCTTTCGCTTTCGAACGGTATCATCATGAGCAACAACAACCGTTAGATGGTCACCGAGCGCCTTTGCTTGCTCCATGTAATGCAAATGGCCTGCATGCAAGAGGTCAAACACTCCAACCGCCATCACGCGCTTCATTGCCTCACCCATTGTTGTCAAAATGCACTTGCACAAGGTTCTACCGGCTGTTTTCAAAGCCCAAGTGCGTCAATCAGTTGCGCACCTTCCAAAAACGGAATGCCGCGTTCGTTCGCCCATGTGCGGGCGTCATCGACCGATAGAGCATAGTCGCCTTCTGGCTGCAGCATTTCTGCGCCGATGACGACGGGGGTCATGCCTGCGAGACGAGCAAGCCCAACAGCGAGTTCTGTGTGGCCTTGCCTTCTTGCGAGACCACCTGCGGTTTCCCGGCACACTGGAATGTGACCTGGTGTTCGGAATTCTTTTCCGAGGGCTTGTTGAGCCTCTTCGCCTTCAATACCACCATCGATGAGTTCAGCAGTGAGTTCAGCGAACCTTCGGGTGGTCAGGGCACGATCGTGGTCGGTGATCCCCGTGTATGTTTCACGGTGGTTGAGCGAAAGAGTAAACGCAGAGCGTGCATCGTACCTTAGATCGTTTGTCACAAGGTGGTTGAGCACATTGAATTCTGAAACGAGCGAAGGGTGAGTGTGAAGGTCTTGAAGGAAAGGCAGAGCGAAGCGCTCGCCGACATCATGACCTATAGCGAGGAACAGAAGGCCTCCGCAATCCAGGCGCAACTGGCGCATGGTTTCTGGTTTTGCACACTGTCCGGGGAACAACAAATCAGTTTCTCCTTCACGCTTTTCTGAATCAAAAAGGCAGACTGGATTGCCGTTTTGGAAGGCGTTTATAGCCGCTTGAACTTGCTCGTCCATGCCCAACGCTCACCGGCTGGAGTTCATGAAGGGTCGTATGGTATCACCGTTGTGAAGGACGCAGAAATCAGAAGATTTTGCGGACAGCCAACGGAAAGGGATTATCATAGGATGTCCCTTGGCTCGTACCTGCGGGGATGCCAATTATGCCAGTAAAACTCGGACCCGCAGGTGTACCTTTGTCATGCAAAGGGCGAACCATTGTCGAAGGAATGGACGACATCATCTCCCTTGGCTTGGAAACAATGGAAGTTCAAACCGTACGAATGGTGGCTCCAAATCACTTTGAGCAGTACTGGCAAGCGGGAGTCCTAGCCAACAAGACCGAGTTCGAGATGAACATCCACGGCCCTTACTACTCTGAACTGCTTGGCAACCGTGTCGAGCGGGGCCGTTCATTGGCCAAAATCGAATCAACGCTCCAAGCAGCACGCACCATCAATGCCCGCCACATCACCCTTCACGCTGGCCACTATGGCGGCATGAGCCCCGGTTCTGCAGCCAATGAACAGGTCGCTAATGTCTTCGCAGGTGTCGTTGACCGAGTCGCAGAAATCTGGCATGACGACGAGGATGAATTTCCCGTTTTCCCGTGGATCAAGGACGGAACCCCTTCGAAGATTGGTATCGAAACCTCAGGCCGACAGGAGTTATGGGGCAGCTTAGAAGAAGTGTTGGAAGTCGTCAACCACGTTGAAGGCACCATCCCTGTGCTCAACATCGCCCACATCCACGCACGCGGACACGGGAAGATGCGAACTTCAGAAGATTACGGGGAATTATTTGACCAAGTGAGAGAGACCATCGGGACCAAGGAATTCTATTGCCACTTTTCTGGCGTCGAACACCGAACAGGGAACGCTATGCATTACACTCAGATCAAGAAATCAGACCTCAACTTTGAGCCCCTTGCTGAATTCATCGTTGAAGACGGTGGTTGGTTGGACATCACACTCATTTCCGATTCCCCATTGTTGGAACACGATGCAATGTACATGCTCCAAAGCATCGAGAAATCACGCCACCGTCAACTCGAACGAAAGGCAAGGGAAAACCGCCGGCGCGCTCTAGCAGCTCAAACCGGTACCACACCTGCTGCGCTCGCAGCAAAGGAAGCTCAACAAGCAGCACTTCGTCCAAACGCTCAGCAAGCAGCAACCAAAGAAGCGCCAAAGGAAGATGCGAAGTTGGAACCTGAAGCCTCTGCCGAAGCCGAAACTGCAGCACCACCCGAAGAAAAGCCAGCAAAGAAAACGCCTAAAAAGAAGGCAAGCAAGGCGAAAGCAGAAGAGAAAAACGATGATGTCTTTGACTTTGAAGAAGACGATGACGATCTCTTTTGAGCGTCTGGTTCAGCATCAGTCCCTCGTTAAACCACCGTTGTTTCGAGGGTAACCGAGGGAATCAAAATAAATGAAGTGGACAGCGTTCACTTTGTTCGCCATGGCACACATTGCAATTTTAGGTCTTGGAAATTGGGGTACAGCGATTGCTAGGATGTGGCTTGCTGACGGACATCATGTCAAAGGTTGGACCATCGAACAAGAGGTCTACGAATCGATTACTATGGATGGCGTGAACCGAAAGTACCTCCCCGATCATCCCGTTGAAGGGATGGAGGCTACCATGCACATCGAGGAAGCCCTCGACGGTGTCGAAATTGTTGTTCTTGCGGTCCCGTCTTCGGTCATTCTTGATGTCGTTGACCAAGTGATTCCTCATCTTCGCCCTGGCCATGTCTTGCTGGACCTCGCCAAAGGCCTAGCGCCTGGCAGCCAACTCATCTCACAAGCCATTCATGAGAAACTCAACGTGGCTGAGAAGAACAACCCCCTTGCCGTGGTCACCGGACCCACCATTGCTCCAGAGGCCGCTGCAGGTGTGATGACCACCGCACTTGTTGCAAGCGAAGACGTATCTGTGGCCAAACACCTTGCTTCTACCCTCACCACTCAAACCTTCATTCTCCACCCAGCAGCCGATCCTGCTGGGGCAGAATTGTGGGGTGCGTTCAAGAACGTGGTTGCCCTTGCTTGCGGACTTGTTGACGGCTTGAAGCAAGTCGGAACGCTTGGTGGAGACAACCTGAAAGCGGCTATTTTTATGGCTGGATTCAAAGAAGGATGCATTTTACTTCCACAACTCGGTGCTCGCGCAGAGGTAGCCTTCGGACCTGCCGGTCTTGGTGATCTGTACGTCACTGCCACCTCACCACATGGACGGAATCGGTCCATGGGTGAAAAACTTGGAACCGGTTTGAATCTCGAACAGGCGCTTGATGAGATGCACATGGTCGCTGAAGGCGTACGGGCTGCCCGGATGTTTGGAGAGAGGGCCGAAGCTCTTGGTATCCAAGTCCCATTCACAAAAGCGCTCAACACGCTCCTCGACGGCTACATCGATGCTGAAGAGTGCTGCCGTAGAATGGTAGCCCTTCACTGAAGCCTCTCGTTTGCCATCCACCGAGCATCGGTGTTATTTTCACCTAAGGCGGTATGGGATTCACATGGCGGAAGAACTGACGGAACTTGAAGCACGACTCTTCGAGTGGATTCGACAATCAGATTTCGAGACTGTAGCATGGTCGACTGCCAAAGCCGCACGCTCATTCAAGGTCAAGCAAGATGAAGTGTACGAAGCCGTTTCAGCATTGACACGAAAGGTTCCGGACCGCATTCAGGTGTTTTACAAGAATGGCGCGGTTCATATCGCAGCCGAGTGAATGCTCTAGCATAAAAAAAGGGATGCTGAAGCGTCCATGAACAGGATTTATTGCTTTTTTGAGGCAAAGAATTGTTCGGCTTTAGCATAAATTTTCTCCTCAGTTAATGAGATGTTCTTGATGAAAGAATTGCTCGTGGGACCAGTGTCTTTCAGCACAGGAACCATCGACGCCCAGATCCCATCCCCCTTCAAGCGGGAAAAAAGTGCGGCTCCAACGTGAATTGCAATTAAGACATAGCTGAGGTCTGCTGAAAATCCATGCACCCCAAGAACAAGACCAAGCACGAATCCCTCTTCATTGGTGTGCCCCTGGGCGAACAATCCTGCGATCATTAACCCTGACAGTGGGAGAAGAATCAAACACAGATACATTCCAGCATGAACGGTTTTAGCAAGATAGGTATGGACAATCGGGACCGGTTCACGAGCGCCCAGGAACGTCTCAAACCGCCGCATGTAGAGGTAACGCATGATGACAAGAATTAGGAATACGCTCGCAAACATCACTTCAAACAACAACAAACTCGCATCTTCAAGTTGTGATAAATCATCAATTTGTTTGACAATCCCGTAACCGTAGAGGAGAACGAAACTCCAATGAATGACCTTTGATGACAAGGTATGAGATTCCGCCACATTGTCTCCTAAACAGTGAGGTATTTTGGTGTTTCATTCGAAAGGGATAGCAGGATGTAAAATTCAGAGGTTTTAGTATAATTGGTCGTTTGAAATTATCAAGCAGTACCTCGATTATCAGGGGTACACATGCAATTGTTCTCTGGAAGATTGAAAAACACAGCGTCATATACCTCCCTTTCGTTTTTCTTCTCATGGACGGACTTCTGTCAAACGCAAAAAAACTGTTTACAACATCGAACGCAATCGGGTATGTTCTCGGCATCCTCGGAATAACTGTAGCCGCATTTATTCAACTCTTGCCGGTTCTGTTACCCCTCATGTTTGCGCCGCTCGTTTGCGGCGTGTTGGGTTTCCTGGTTTACATCAATCAACCCAACACCGCTCGAACAGGAATCGGAGCACACCAAACGGTTCCAAATTCACAGATGAACTCAATCAACAGCAATCCCATCGCTGACAGTTGACCACCACCAATCATCCAGATCGGTGTGCGATTGATGTTGGTTGTTCGCCGAACATAATTTGTGATCTCCAACGCACTCCAATTCAACTGCATACCCGGGGAGATACCATGTATGCAAACGCCTTGTACGACCGTTTCTTGGGCCAAAGAGCAAACGAGAAACTGCGGGATGTCTGTATTAAAACTGCGATTTTAGGCTTTCTGCTCCACTTACTACTCTGCCTACTTCATCAATTAGAATTGATAAGCTTCTCTGAACAAACGAGCAGGTTGTTTGACTCCTACCTCGACGCATTGTATACCCCATTCTCCATATTTTTGGCTTATGAAGTGTACGAATTAATCCGCACAATTCCAGATTCATTCACAAACTCAATCGGAAAGCAGTTTGAAATCATCACGTTGCTGGTGGTCAGGGACATCTTGAAACGCTTGTCGGACATTGATGCATCGGTCACCGCGACCGTTGACGACAGCATTGCTATTTTGGCTGTCGAATGCTTTGCCTTCTTGATTCTGTTTGGAACCGCCTTATTGTTCTCCAGCACCCAACGCGAAACAACCACAGTTTCTAACGACAGCGAAGAACTGGAGTATTTTATTTCCCAGAAACAACAGCTCGCTGTGTTGCTGCTCATGGTGTACGTCCTCACTGCCGTTTATTCGCTTTCGACCTGGTCATACGGCGTATACGAAGGCGATGGAAGTACAAACCGTACAATTTTCTTCCTCGACTTCTTCACCGTACTGATTATGGCAGATATCCTGATCTTGCTGGTCTCCTATCAATACATCACTGAATTTTCGCATCTCGCAAGAAACACTGGATTCATTCTTTCCACTGTCATCCTGCGTGTTGCAATAGCAAGTCCTGGTATGTCGGGGGCCATTCTGTTCATTCTTGCCGGGTGCCTCGGTTCCGCAGTCCTACTCTTCGGCTATGTTCTTCAAAGAAATGAGAATGTAAATG
>Ga0228615_1000009_pt1 | contig 129538 bp, 102 predicted proteins | sample 16DmetaG_FD_190530 | JGI IMG/M metagenome (GOLD analysis project Ga0228615, IMG submission 190530) | Seawater microbial communities from Monterey Bay, California, United States - 16D | ecosystem: Environmental > Aquatic > Marine > Coastal | place: USA: California | collected 2016-10-17
ATCATTCACAGTAACTGATGGAACTGTAATGATAGAAGATGCTACTGTAACCTCAGCTGATGTTGTGGCATCAAACGGAGTTATCCATGTCATCGACAAGGTACTAATGCCACCAGCTGACCTAGTAGATATTGCAGCAGTTGCAATGTCAACAGGAGTACATGACTCATTAGTTGCTGCTCTAGTTAAGGCTGAATTAGTAAGTACAATGCAAGGCGTTGGACCTTACACAGTATTCGCCCCAACCGATCAAGCATTCACTGATGCAGGAATCGATTTGGATACATTCACAACTGATGAAGAAATCGCTGCTTTAACAGATATTTTACTTTACCACGTTTACTCAGGAGCAGTATATGCAGCTGATGTAACAGATGGTCAAGCAGTAGAAATGGTTAATGGAGATTATGCTCAATTTACATTAACAGAAGGAACTGTCATGATTGAGGATGCTACAGTAACTGCAGCTGATGTTATGGCATCAAACGGTGTCATCCATGTCATCGATAAGGTACTAATGCCACCTGCCCCCTACACAGGAGTAGGTATTTGCTACAACACTGCAACGCACATGATTGCAGCGGGTTCAACTATGGAAGAATGTAACGCTTACATGTATGTGGAAGACTTTGAAATGGGAGGACAAATGTACACTGGTTGCTACAACACAGTATCTCATGCTTTGACTGATGTTACACAAGCAATTTGCGAATCTTACATGTGGACTCCTCCAGTAGACATTGCTACAACTGCAATGTCAACAGGAATACACAATACACTGGTTAATGCACTATCAGCATCTGATTTAGTTGCTACATTACAGGGCGATGGACCGTTTACTGTATTCGCTCCGACCGATCAAGCATTCGCTGATGCCGGAATCGATATGGAGTTTATCGCGAATCAAGGTGAGTTGATTTATGATATCTTACTTTACCACGTTTACTCTGGAGCGGTTAATGCTGCTGATGTAACAAATGGAATGACTGTAGCAATGGTTAACGGAGATGATGCATCGTTCACAGTAACAGAAGGAACTGTAATGGTTGGAGATGCTACTGTAGTGTTGGCTGATGTACCTGCATCAAACGGAGTTATCCATGTCATCGACAAGATACTGATGCCACCGGCTGACTTAGTAGACATCGCAGCAGTTGCAAGCTCAACAGGAGTACATGAGTCATTAGTTGCTGCCCTAACAAAGGCTGACTTAGTTAGCACATTACAAGGTGATGGACCATTCACAGTGTTCGCTCCAACAGATGCGGCTTTCACAGCAGCAGGAATTGATTTGGATACATTCACAACTGATGAAGAGATTGCTGCTTTAGCTGACATCTTACTTTACCACGTTTACTCAGGAGCGGTTAATGCTGCTGGTGTAACAAATGGAATGACTGTAGCAATGGTTAACGGAGATGATGCATCATTCACAGTAACTGATGGAACTGTAATGATAGAAGATGCTACTGTAACCTCAGCTGATGTTATGGCATCAAACGGAGTTATCCATGTCATCGACAAGGTACTAATGCCACCAGCTGACGAACCAGTTATTCCTGAGGGATGTGACTACGTAATCGGATTGACTGATGACGGTATGGCTTTCGATAATACTGACCTAAGTATCGCAGTAGGAGAAACTGTATGCTGGATTTGGAATGATGCAGCTATGGCACACAACGTTGCCCAAATCAGAGAAGAAGGAGATACTACTAGAGATGTGGCTGGAGAGTACAGCGGTGCAGCAGCAACAAATGTAGATTATCGTATCACCTTTGATGAGGATGAAACTTTCTACTACATCTGTGAACCCCATGCTGGAATGGGTATGGATGGAAAAGTAGTTGTTGGCACTGGTATCAGTGAAACACCAACTACAGTAGTAGAATCAGATGACAATACCCCAGGATTCACTGCGGGTATTGCTGCAATAGCACTGATCAGTGCATTGGTTGTCGCAGGCTCACGCCGTAGATAATCGGACTTCGACCCAACCGTCGAGCTCTCTCGTCTCATGGACGACGAGAGGGCTCGGCCTCCTTAGGGAGCCAAGAAATCGTCCATAAAGAGGAAAAAGAGGGAATGGTGACCATTCCTTTACCTCACCATTATTTAGATCATAACGAGTTTGATGTAATGGGCAAGTAATACAATCATCTTTCACTTTACCACCATAAACAAGTGGCCAAGCCATGTGTCTACAGAGAGCATCTGTAGCATGAACTGTTGATTCTTGTCTAAGTAACATTATACTTTTAAGACCAATATTTCGCATCTTCTTTTTACCTAATTTTAATCTATCACTTCTAATAACCTGATGCCAATTATCGCCTTCAACTGGTAATTTCATAACGATTCAAGTTATGAAGTGACATTTGAAATGTCTGTAATTAATAGACATAAAAATATCTATTTTAGGTTAGTTAGACCACCATCGACAGGTATAATGTCGCCAGTCATCCACTCTGGAGCACTAGTGATTAACCACTCCGCTACTGAAGCAATATCATCAGGTTCACCTATTTTACCTACTGGATGCATATCTTCACTAATCTTTCTACTTTGTTCACTTGCCAATAAATGTGATGAAAGAGGAGTATCTACTAATCCTGGAGAAATTACATTTACTCTGATACCGCGCTTTGCATAATCAGATGCCGCAGCCCTAGCTAAACCTTCAACTCCGGCTTTTGCTGCTGAAATAGCAGCGTGATTAGGCATACCTAGCGATGCTGCTGAAGATGAGAAAAGTACGATTCGCCCACCATTTCCTCTCATCATTATCTTTGCAGTAGCTCTAATTACATTGAATGAGGTAACTAAATTTTGGTTAATAGTTTCCATGAATTGCTCCGAACTTGTTGCATGAAGAGGTCGGAGAAATATTGATCCTACCGAATTTACAACAGCATCTAATGATCCATAAGTCTCATTAATCTGTTTTGCTTTTTCTTGGACATCATCAGCGTTTGTTGCATCGACGATTAGACTATCTATAGATTTACCATCAGAAACTAGATTTAAATTTTCAATATTTCTAGCACTAATTATGACTTTCCAACCATTATCCGACATACGTCTAGCAAGGTTAGAACCTATGCCGCCAGAACCTCCAATTATCCAAACTACTTTACTATCTACATTTGACATAACTTTACACCTTTAATTCACTAATTTTTTTATTTAAATTTAGACCCAAACGGAATTCTTCGAGATAAGGGCCCATTGACTCAATTAATTTTACATCAGGATGTGTTCGAAGGACTAAGCCATCTAAGTACATCAATGCTCGAATAATTGGAAATGCTTCTTCACCAAAATCAGCTCCTGCTTTTTCTACCGCAGCCTGAACTGTTTGCATCATGATCCTAGTCAAACTTTTCTCACCTACTGATTGATTTTCAAAGCCGTCATAAATCTTATTCATTTCTTTGTAGTAATTATCTAAATTGCCAGAAGTCAATGGAGAATCCGATAAACCGAGAAGTGAATCAAAGGCTTCCTTGAAGTTATTTGCGGATAAATGCTCAAAGAACTGGAATAGCGACAGGTTGACTTTGGAAGGAGCATGGCATATTGCTCCATTGTCAATAAAAACAAACTTACCTTCATTGTCTATGATACAGTTTCCAGGATGTAAGTCCCCATGAAAAGTACCGATTCCAAATAGATAAGCCCCATGAATTCTAAATAATTGCAGGAGAGTATCCCAAGTAAGTGATTTTTCTTCAATCCCGTCTTCTAAAGATTTACCTTCAATAAACTCAGAAACTAAAACATCCTCATTAGATAACTCAGACCAATATTTTGGGAATCGCAACAAATCCATAGGAAAATTCTTAGAAATATCATATTTTATTTCTTCTAGTTCTTTTGCCCCTTTGATTTCGTTACGTAAGTCGAGTTCTCTGGTCGTATAATCTGCAACGTGATTTAGTAAAGCAACAGGATTACCTACTCTGCGAAGTTTTCTATTAAAGAATAGGAAAATTCTGAGCCATCTTCTCATCCTCTCGACATCTCTTCTAAATGTTTTAGAATTTTGATTTTTAATTATCTTAACTACTACTTCTTCACCTGTTTTTAATTTCCCTCTATGTACTTGGCCAACAGATGCTGCTGCCAAAGGCATTTTCTCAATATTCTCAAATGCATCGAAGAAACCTTCAGGAGCTCTAGATTCAAGGTTAGCGAACACATCTTCAGTTGGGATACTAGCCGCATGCTGATACAATTGTTGTAGTTGTCTACATTTTTCAACACCGATCAAATCTGATCTGAGAGCAAAAATCTGTGCTAACTTAACTGAAAGTAATCCTTGTTTCTGAATCCAGTCCAAATCAGCTGGTTTTTTCTTCAAGATTTCACGCATGAAGAACAAGAAAGTAAGTAGTCTCACACATTCTTGTAAGCGCTAACTAATATAATGGGTCGTATACATCCATAGGAAAAATACATCCAATTTCTACTGTAAATCAGTTACCATCATTAACAGCAACTATCGTCTACACTATCTTGAGCACAGAAACATGTCTTAGCAGGAATAATATCTGCTCGAGAACTTCTTTCCTCAAATTGAGAAGTTACTTTTTCTAACTCACCAGAAGTATCTCCTCTAGCTTCTAGACATAACTTGAGTCCTAGAAGACCCCACATGTTATCTTTCCAAAGATCGATGTCTGCACGATATACAGCTTCTGCTTCTTCTACTTCTCCCTGTTCTAGAAGTAGCGCACCTAGAATGTGGCGTACAGGCTGCATTTGGCCCCAAGGCTCGTTATATGCAAGATTTAATGATAAATCTACTCCACGACGTAGGTGATTGAATGCCGTTGTAAAATCAGTATTTTGGCCTTTTTCTTTTGCAAGATACTGCCTACGATATTCAATTTCACCGTCTAATATTGCATCATTCACTAAAAGAATACAAGGGCCTTCACTTGGATCTTGGTACATCAAATTGTTATGAAGTACTCTACCTGATAGAGCCGGATTCTGTAATGCTTCTTTGAACAAAACTTGTTCGGCTTCTGCTTCAGGCACCATCCCCATAGATGCATAAGCAACCCCTCTTGCATAATGCTGAGTAGCTATTGCCGCAGGGAATACATCTCTATCTGTGTGCAGCGGTTCATTTAGAATCTCATTCCACTTACCGAATCTAATCATTACATGCCAAGGCATTGTAACATAGGATTCAAGGAAAATAGCGCCCATTGGTATCACTCCCGCTAACATGAACTGAACGCCTGAATTTGCATCACCAGCAGGAAGTGTTTCAACTGCCTTACGTGCATATTTAAGGGCGGTTTCATATTGACCATCGAACATTGCACACCAAACAACGAAATGATGGTTATGCATTCTGTAAAATTTATAAAATTGTGATTCATTACCTGTTATCTCGACATAGCGATCATCTGCCTCTACTGCTGCAATATTGCAATCTATGGCTTCTTTCCATTGCCCTACCCAAGCATCAATGTGAGATGGCATATGAACTAAGTGACCTAGCCCGGGCATTCTTGTGCGGAGAACATCTGCTGCAGGAAGCGCCCTTTCAGGGAAAGGTGACAACTCTAGTGCATGACAGTATAAGTGGCAGATAGCGGGATGGACTTTTGCTTCATCACTACTTTCAAATGCATCTTCCAGAACTTTTACAAGAAGCAAAGTATTATCATCAGCAGGAGTTATTTCACCAGTTTTTGTATTTTTATCCCAAAGTTGCCATGCTTTAAGATTCATCAGAGCCTCTACATAGATTGCGGTTACATCCAAGTTCCCTTTATACTTCTCATAAAGAGGAGCCATGGCATCTGCAAAAGCAATATTTAATTCGGGACTATTCCCCATGTTTAGGACTGAAGGATCTGCAGCATCACGCGCCTCTTCTGAATGTCTTTCTGCTAGGGCATTGATTAGATCTTGTTCTAATTCTGTGCATTTGTCTCGGAGAGACATAGCCTGTTGAATAGGGTCATGACCTGATCCTAGGCCAGGAGACCAGTTGTAATTTGAAGACAGGCAGTATGCAATTCCCCACCATGCCATAGCACAATTAGGATCTAACTCAGTACACTTTTGAAAACACGCAATTGCTTCTTCATGATTATAATTTAACATGTGTCCGTGCGCAAGGATATACATTTTACGTGTTTCATCATTTTTACAAGTAACGTCGTTTGCAAAAGAATAATTCGAAGCGTCGCCAAAATCATAATCATCGGGTTTTAGTACCATATTTTAATCGGAAAAGGGCTAGAGTATAATGAATGCCCCAATGGTTTATATCTATGAAGAATAAAAAAATAATCAATTCATGGTTATCTCATATCTACTATGGAAAATATTTGAGGAGTCTCCAATTATCCTAGAGACTTCTATGCCATCTCTTGATTCATATCTTGACATTATAGCTCCTTCAATTATACCGTCATCAAGAGCCCACAATGGAAGACTTTCTTCGGAGACCTTCTCATCAAGATGGACTTCAATATGGAATACTGGATCAATATCATAAGTCAGTTTACCTAAGCCGGAATACTCCCACCAATCCATCATTTCATTCAAGTATTCTACATCGCCATTAATATCTTTCATTGAGAAGGACAGCTCTTCTCCAATTCTTATTCCAACCTGTCTCAATAAAGTTTCTATATCAATCCCGAAAGCCGCGAGACTTTGAACTCCACCAGTTTCTAATTTCTTTCTTGCTTGATTAATCTCTACCCCAGCATTAAGAATTGATTCTGGATCAAAAGGCGTATCTTCAGTTGGCAAATGATCATTGACATCAAGAATTTCCCTGATTCGCTCTAAAAATGAGCCCCCCTCAAATGTTAACTTTAAAGGATCAACAATTCTATTCTCTGTATATCTCTTTGATGCTGAATCTAGAGGGACACCCTCGGACCAAATTGATTCTACGAGATTTGCCCATGAATTTGAAAAATCAGGAGATTCAATTACCAAGGCAGCATCTTCTTTCCCTCTACCAACAGGATTTTCTTCCATATTCAAATATTGAATAGTTTCCAAATTATCCATCAAAGCACCTTGTGCCTCTAGATTATCTGTATGTCGAACTTCAATTAAGTCGTTTAAATCTCCATAAAATCGTAAAGTACGGCGATCTAATTGGCCGATTACACGAATATTAATTCCTCTGTTAGCGGCATTATTTACAGCGGTGATTGCTGGGCTCCGGCAAAGATGAAGGATACCAAATTTACCTAATAATAATATTAAATTCTGTGTAGAATCATCCGCCATCTTCTCAATTCTCTTCATAATGTGGGTTCGTTCTTTTAGTACAGCGAATTTTGGATTAATATCTGTACTTTCCTCAATGGTCTCATTAAATTTGAGAGTATTAGGATTTACTTGGACTTCTTCATATGCTTGCTCTATCCTTTGTAGTTGTAATTTTCTAATCCCGATGAGGTGCTCAACTGCTTCAGTGATTGGAGGACAGGAGAATCTCATCGGCCTATCTGCAGTTGTTTTTACCAAACCTATTGACTGTAATTTTTCTAAGGAATTATAAGCATCTAAACGAGTTGTTTCTAATTCTTTAGCTAGTTCACTTGCCTTTAAATTTGATTTAGAAGAAAGAACCAAAACCGCTTTAATTTCTCTTTCGTTCAATCCTGCGTCACTTAAGATAACTTCCCAACTCATTAAAATTCTCTCCGTTCTGTAACGTCACTCATAGCAGCCAAAATCTTAGCCACATGGTTTCTGGGACGGAATAACCAATCATAGACATAATGAATTTCTCTATCAGGGCCTATGACAAATGAAGACTTTGCAGGGAATTGTCCAAGGTATACTGGCACCTCATACATATCTGCAACAGATCTATCTGGATCGGATAGTAAAGGGAATGGTAGGCCGAGCTCTTCTTTGAATTCTTTATGCTCAGATGTTGAATCTTGACTTATACCAATTATCTCTACCGGAGGTGTAAGAGATCGAAACAAATCATATTGTTCTTTGAAACTAAGACATCCTCTTTTGCAAGTTGGCGAGCCGTCTTTTGCATAAAAGAAAATAACTTTCCATTCTCCATCTAAGTCCGAAAACTTAAATTCATTAGAATCACTATCTAACAATGTAAAATCCGGTGCTTTCTCTCCCACTGACACAACCATATGTTCATCTCCTTTGACATTACTAAAATACTTAATCTAAGTCTAGAAGATGACCCATACGTGCCTTTTTTGTATTGAGATAATCTCTATTTGACTCACACAAACCACTGATGTGTGAGACTCTATCAGATACTGTGATACCATTATCTCTTAATCCTTCGACCTTCAATGGATTGTTGGTCATCAGACGAATATTGGTCACATTTTTTTTCTTTAACATTTTGGCTGCTATTTCATAATCCCTAGCATCAGCAGGTAGGCCTAACGCAAGATTTGCATCGAGTGTGTCATAGCCTCTATCTTGCAGGGCATAAGCTTGGATTTTTGATTCCAAACCGATTCCTCGCCCTTCTTGTCTCAAGTATACAATTGCTCCTGCACCCTCTTTTTGTATTAATTCCATGGATTTCTTTAATTGTGCACCACAGTCACATTTCAATGAATGAAAGGCATCTCCAGTCAAGCATTCAGAATGAATACGAACTAGAGGATTTACTGATTTTGAAAAACCTTCTATGTACAATAATGCATGTTCCATTCCTCTCTTATCAGAAGTGACTGCGATTCTGAAGTCACCGCTTTCTGTGGGTAAAAAAGCATCCGATTCGACATTCTTTATTTTCGCTATCTGTGACTTTTTAGCTTGTATGGTCATAAGCACGCCTCGGTTTACTCACTTATGAACTAATGTTTGTTTAGAACGGTTTTTGAAAACACTTGGTTATATGCTAGTAAGCAGGTGAAGGCATGATGTCCCGGTTGTACACGTCATCTAGACTCACAGAATCTCGTGTGCTGACGATGAATAATTGTCCAATAAATCAAGATGGAGATTTCATATTATATTGGATGACATCTTGCAGAAGATTTTCATTCAATGCATCTCTTCAGCATGCAGTTAACTTATCGAATCAACTGAAAAAACCGATATTGGTTGTAGAAGCAGTTTCCATAACACATAAATTTGCTAATGATCGAATACTTTCTTTTATGATACAAGGAATTATGGATAATATTGACGAATTCAATGAAAACCTAGTGTCTTACATTCCGTGGGTAGAAATTAAACAAAGAGCGGGGGCTAAAATGCTAGCTTCCCTATCTAAAAGGTCTGTCTGTGTAATAATTGATGATTATCCCACCTACACACCGAGTAAGATTAAAGATGCTGCAGCAAGAAATCTACAAGTCAGAGTTGATGCTGTAGATTCAAATGGTATATTCCCGATGAATTGGGCTGAAAAAGAATTTACTACTGCATACTCATTCAGAAAATATATTCAAAAGAATCTGCTAGATGCTTTTCAGACTATTCCAGAAAAAAATTCAGTTCAACATAGAGAGAGCGACATAAGAATTAGCAAAGAAATAATTAATGATTTGAAGAAGGATATTGGATTTGAGTCGACACCTCTAGAATGGTTATGGAGAGTTGCTGAAGGAGGAGAAATTGGAAATCAAGCAATGGGAGAGTTCCCGATAGATCATACAGTTCCAGCAGTGTTAACTTCAAAAGGTGGGGTTAATGAAGCCAGAATACGTTTACAAAAATTTCTAAATTACAGACTTAACAAGTACAGCACAGATAGAAATAACCCCGATAAGCCCGCAGTTAGTGGACTTTCTCCTTGGCTTCATTTTGGGCATATATCCTCTTATGAAATAATTCAAAATGTATTAACAAAAGAGAATTGGACTCCTGACTCATTGAACCATGAAGATACTGGTAAGGGTACAAGAAGTGGATGGTGGGGTGTTTCTGAGTCTTCATCATCATTTTTAGATCAAATCATTACTTGGAGAGAACTAGGATTCAATTTCGCACATAATAGAGAAGATCATGCAACAGTTGAAACTATACCTAATTGGGCAAAATTATCTATGAAAGAACATATTAATGACGACAGAACCATATATTCACTAGAAGAATTAGAAAGAGCAGAAACTCACGATGAGATTTGGAATGCTGCCCAAAGAGAATTACTCCGAACTGGTCAAATGCATAATTACATGAGAATGCTATGGGGAAAGAAAATCCTTGAGTGGTCTTCAAGCCCAGAAATTGCAGCTGAAAATATGATCTACATCAACGATAAGTGGGCTCTTGATGGAAGAGATCCAAACTCATACACTGGAATATTCTGGGTACTCGGAAGACATGATAGGGCATGGGGGCCTGAAAGACCAATATTTGGGAAAGTTAGGTATATGTCTTCTGAATCTGCATATAGAAAACTAAAATTAAAAAATTATCTTCAAAAATATGCAAAGGAAGAGAATATATCTTTGGCAAAGTTTGGGTGATTAGATGACTAATTATAAGCATGAAACTGTTGTAAATGCAGATATTGAATCAACTTTTGATTGGTTTGAACATGAAGGCTCTTTCAGAAGATTGATGCCACCTTGGGAAGTTGCAGAAGAAGTTAGGGCTGATGACTCTCTAGAAGTTGGTTCACAGAGAGTGTTCAGATTTCCAGCTCCTGGACTACCATTTGTAAATATGACATGGGTGGCAGAACATACAGGTTATGATAAACCAAATTACTTCGCTGATACAATGGTAAAGGGGCCCTTTTGGAAATGGGATCATGACCATTATTTGACTGAAAAAGATGGAATTACAACTGTAGTTGACGATGTCACATATAGTGTACCATTTGGTCCACTAGGTATGTTTGTAGATCGAATTCTCGGTGGAGGACTGGTTACAGAAAGAATTTCTTCTATGTTTAGAGCTAGAGAACTGAGATTACAAAGAGACATGCGTGAGCACAAAAAATATGTAAATGAGGCAAGAAAAAGAATCTTGATTTCCGGTTCGTCTGGATTGATAGGGACACAACTAGTTGCTTTCTTAGATACTGGTGGCCATGATGTATGGAGGCTTGTTCGAAGAACAGTTAAACAAGGAGCTAAAGAATTAACTTGGAAACCAGATGAAGGGATTCTAAATCCAGATGATATAGAAGGTTTTGATATCATTATACACCTAGGCGGGGCTGGTATTGGTGACAAACGGTGGAGCAAAAAAAGAAAGGAGTTGATTATCGATTCGCGAAGAGATAGTACGACATTGCTTTCAGACACTATGAGTAAACTTAACAATAAACCAGAAGTATTCATTGTGGCTAGTGCTATTGGTTACTATGGTAATCGAGGAGATGAAGAATTAACAGAGGAAAGTAAACCAGGAGAAGGGTTCTTGACAGATACAGTTATCCAGTGGGAATCATATGCTGATTCTGCGAGAAAAGCAGGCATCAGAGTGATAAACACCAGAAACGGAATTGTATTAGCTGCTACTGGAGGAGCTCTAGGAAGAATGTTACTTCCTTGGAAAATGGGAGGAGGGGGGCCTCTTGCAGGAGGTAAACAATGGATGTCATGGATTTCTTTGGATGATGAAATATATGCTATTCATCATTTGATGATGAATAAGGATTGTGAAGGTGCTTACAACTTGACAGCTCCAAACCCTTGCATGCAGAAAGTCTTCTCAAAGACACTCGGCAAGGTACTTAGGCGACCTGCAATTGCTCCGATACCTGGTATTTCTATGAGGATCTTATTTGGTGAACTTGCTAAACCGCTCTTAATTGAAGGGCAGAGAGTCTTACCTAGTAGACTAGAAGCATCAGGCTATGAATTTACACACAAAACTCTTGAAGATGCTCTAAGAGATTCATTGGGTAAGTGGAGATAGTTTAATGCAAGACACTCATGAATATTTAGTAAATACTAAATTTCCAGAGTTTTACACATATGATGATAAAAGAAAAATTATTACTGAAAAAAATCTATATGGTAAATGGAGTGTAATATTCTTTTATCCAAAGGATGAATCTCCAGGATGTACATTACAATCTTGTTCATTTAGAGATAAATATGAAGAATTTAATGATCTTGGAGTTCAGATCTTTGGAGTTTCTTCAGATTCAGTATCTTCTCATAGAAAGTTCAAAGAGAAGCATAATCTTCAGTATTCTCTATTGAGCGATAAGGGCGGTATTCTTGCAAAAAACTTGAAATTGAAAAAAAATTTAGGTTTAATAGCCGCAAGAGTTACGTTGATTATTAATCCTGAAGGATTCATAATTTATGCTCATACCAGCCAATTGGGTGTTATGGGTCATGTAAGAAAGGTACTCAATGAAATCAAAGTTCGAGAAATCAATATCTGAAATCGCTCTACCCTTAAGATATAGGTAATTTCGTTATCTTGGAGTACACTAGTTGAAGTAGTATGGTCAGCGCGTGTGTAGTATGGCTCAAGGTACAGTCAAGTGGTTTAATCAGAAAAAAGGATTTGGATTTATAGAACAGGAAGATGGTGAAGACCTATTTGTTCATTATACTCAAGTTGAAGGCGAAATTAAAGATGGAGACTCTGTTGAGTTCGAAGTTGGAGAAGGACCTAAGGGTCCAAATGCTATCAACGTTTCAAAAGCAGAGTGATTTATTCAGATTTCAGAATAATAATCAATCGCAGCATCTTCAATGTCTTTACAGGCTTTGGATTCATCAACAGTTAGAGTTTTTCCGTCTCGGCGAATAGCTTCTCCACCTACAAAAACATCTAAAACGTCCCCACCCGAATATATCGTATTAGCAAGAATTCTACGATTATCTCGGCCAATAGGGCGCATACGAATATCATCAAGATTCCAAGTAATCCAGTCTGTTGAGCCTTTAGTGGCTAATTTCCAAGTTTCAATTGGGTCTAAAATTCTCGCATCCCAATGATCATGCCTTTGAACCAAACTTGCGGCTTTAGATTCTGAACGCATATCAAGACTATTGTTACTAGCAGCGCCATCAGTCCCCAATCTAACATCGACTCCTGCTTCTATCATTGCAGGATAGGAAAGAGTACCCCCACAGGCTAATTTCTGATTCGAAGTGGGACAATGGACTGCATGAGCCTCATATTTAGCCAATATTCTCATTTCTTTTTTTGTAACCCAGCCACAATGAGCACAGACTGTATTTCCGTCTGAAAAAAAGTCTAATGAATCAAGGTATTCAATTGGGTACATACCCGTTAGTGAGTAACAATCTGCAACTTCTTTACGAGTCTCAGAAGTATGGATACTCAATTTACAATTAGTTTCTTTCGAAACTTCTGATGCTTTTCTTAGGGTCTCCTCACTGCAAACATAAACTGAATGAGCACCTATTCCATATGATATCCTATCCGGACGAGATGAACCTTCTTTGATTAGGGTCTGCATATGTTTCAATGCATCGCCTGAACCAGGTTTGAAATTTGGAGTTAAACCATCGGTTATTGGACCGCATAATTCTGCTCTTAGACCCGTTTTCGCTAATGTCTCTCCAATTACTTCAGTGTGGAAATACATATCACAAGCAAAGGTAGTTCCAGTCGATATCAGTTCTGCCGCTGCTGCACGGGTCCCAATTTCAACAAATTCAGGAGTAAGGAATTTCTCGACAGGAAATATTGATTTTTCTAACCACTCCATTAATGGTAAACCCTCTCCCATCCCTCTGTTAAGGACCATTGGTAGATGAGTATGCCAATTCTGAAAAGAGCGAGTGATAAGTCGCATTGATCCATCAATTACTTCAATGACATCTTCGTCACCGTTACTTTGAGAAAAACTGCCATCTTCATGTAATAAAAAATTACCATATTTTACTACACCGTCATGATCAATTAATCGAGTATTTGTTATTCTTCTAATACCGACCTCAGATGTGACCATGATTGTCCCAAGAGGTCATTTGTCGTCAATCTTTGCTTAAAAGAAAGTAACAATCAGCGTAATCAGTACATCGCAGTCAATACATCTTTATCAGAAACATACTAGAGAAAATCATGGTTAACTTCGGGGAAATCGGTTTCTCTGGAAAATTACGCCCTTCACAAGTAGCATCATCAGAAATAATTCGCGAACAATTAGAAGCGGGTGAAAAAAATCTGCATATTGTTGCACCACCGGGTTCTGGAAAAACAGTGCTTGGGCTGTATACTTGGTCTGATTTAGTAAGACTACCGACTCTCGTTCTAAGCCCTAATTCTGCAATTCAAGCACAATGGGTTGCAAGAGCTAAAGAATTATTTAATTTAGATGGGAAAGAAGAACAGATTCTTACTGATACAAATTCTCCTGGATTGTTAACTTCACTCACATATCAATCAGTCACACTCCCAAAACGTGCAGATAAAAATCTAGATGAGGCGGCAATGGAAATATGGATTAAGAAATTGATTTCTGAAAATGAAGCAGATAATGTGGAAACTTCTAAATCTTGGATAGAAGACTTAAAGGAGAATAATCCAGATTATTTTACAGAACGATTTAGTTCTTACAGAAAACAAGTAAGAGATGATTTTACCAATCATGGGAATGCTCTATGGATATTACATGAATCTTCAAAAAAGAATCTCGAAAACCTTGCAAGAACCGGAATTGGCTTGATAATTCTTGATGAATGTCATCATCTGCTTGGACATTGGGGGAGAGTTCTAAGTGAAATTAGAGAATATTTTGGTGATCCAATTGTTTTAGGACTCACAGCAACACCTCCTGACATTGGTTCTGTAAGTATTGATGATGGTGAAAGATACAAAGAATTTTTTGGAGATATTGATTACGAAGTGCCTGTCCCTGCATTAGTTAGAGATTCTAATTTATCTCCCTATCAAGATCTAGCCTATTTTGTGAGGCCAAATCCCGAGGAATTGAAATATATTGCTAATATTGATAAAGAATTTGAGGAGTTAATTGAAGAAATAAGTAAGGGACCCGAAGATACCAATAATCGTACACCAAAATTAGATATTTGGTTAACTGAAATCCTTAGTAAATTATTACTCCCAAGTGGGCCAGTAAAGAATTGGACTTCGTTTGTTAAAAGAGACGAAAATTTAGCTAATTCTGCTAGACTTTATCTTCTTTATAAAAAATTAGATTTGCCAGAAAATGTCCCATATCCTGAACAAAAGTTAATTGATTTGGATTTGACAAAAAATCAAGTCATGATTACCTTATTAGATCGTTATATCAGACATGGGCTTCTTCGTTCAAAAAATAAAAAAGATCATCATTTAGCAGAAGTAGCTACTCAAAGGTTGAGAATGTTAGGCCATCAAATTACTGAAACTGGAATGAGACCATGTGCATCACCAGTTGGGCGTGTAATGGCGTATGCATCAGCAAAATATGATGCTTTGAGAGATATCTTAACTGCGGAAATGCAAGCGTTAGGGCCTGATATTAGAGCAGTAATTGTTACAGACTTTGAGAAGACATCTGCTACCGCTCTAGTAGAAGGAGTTCTGGACAAGAATGCGGGTGGGGCTATAGCAGCTTTTCGTTCAGTTCTAGTTGATGAGGCAACTGATCGACTTAATCCCGTTCTAATGACTGGTTCAACGGTATTAGTTGATGATGATTTGTATGAAATAATATTACCTAGATTTGAACAATGGATTAAAGAAAAAGAATTAGATATTAAACTTGAACATACTAAAAAAGACGGTTATAATGAAATTAGAGGTAGAGGTAATCAATGGAAGCCTAGATACTACACTGAAATGATTACCGAATTATTTCAAGAAGGAGTTACAAAATGTCTGGTAGGAACTAGAGGATTACTTGGAGAAGGTTGGGATGCAAGTAGAATAAATGTTCTAATTGATCTCACTACAGTAACAACTAGTATGAGTATTAATCAATTAAGAGGACGTTCATTTAGACTCGATAAAAAGAATCCTGAAAAGGTTGCTAATAATTGGGATATTGTATGCTTAGCAGAAGAATTCAGTAAAGGTTTTGACGATTATTACCGTTTCAAAAGAAAACATTCGAGGCTCTATGGAGTTTGTGACGATAGCGCTATTGAGAAGGGAGTTGGACATGTACATGCTGCATTTACTGAAGCACGCCCAGAAGGAATCTCAGAAACTCTGGATGTATTCAATGATGAAATGATACGTAGAGCTAGAAATAGAGAAAGAACCAGAGAACTATGGAAAATTGGTGAACCATTTAATGCGAAACCAAAAGAAGCAATTGAAATGAAAATGAAGGATGGGTTTTCAGGTGGTTGGCCGATATTGAGTGTTTCATTTCAAAGACCAGAGTGGAATGATGAATCATTAGTACTCGCAATAGCGACAGCTGTTTCGGGGGCATTAAGAGAAACTGGTAATTTGAATACAAATTCTAAAATTTCATCAGGAGATAGGGGTGGAGGATGGATGAGGACATATCTTGAAGATGCATCTGAAGAAGATTCAAAAATATTCACAGAAGCAATGGAACAAGTACTAGGACCACTAGATAATCCAAGATATATGATTCCAAGACAGGTCAAGATGATTAGTGACACTTGGGTGAGCAAATTACTTCCTGAGATCATAGGAAAATATTTCCGGACAAAGAAAAAGAGGTTGGTTATGTTCCATTCAGTACCTAAAAAACTTGCTCAAAATAAAGAAGATGCTGCAATTTTTCAAAAGCATTGGAATTTTGAAGTAAGTCCAGGAGAAGTAATGTATGGTTACAGTAAAGATGGAAGAGAACAAGTTCGTTGGGCAGTAGAACAAAATCTTTCACCAAGAGGAGATTTCCATAGTAAAAGTGTATTTACTTAGCTAAGTTTTCACAAGATTTACAATCAATTCCTGTGCCTTTATGTGCATCACAGAATCTTTTTCTACAAGTGAAACATCTAAAATCAAATGCAGTTATATTTTTTGAACAATTTATCTCGCCACAAACATCTACACTCTTAGGCATTGGAACTGACGATGACGGAGTTGTGGAATTATCTTCAGATTTAACATCCCACCAATTAACTGCTTCAGATTGTGTTTCAGATTGTAAAACAGGCTCTAGGTTTAGTGCTCTAACTACATGTGGATGATTAAAGAAATTCTTTGCATGCTCCGGGTGAAAATAGACGAGATGTTTATGAAATTGGTTAATTCCTTCTTCGATAGTTGAGAATGGTTCTAAATATGCAATTAATCGATTATATGAAAATTCCAATCTCTTGGTTAATTTACGATTAGGGTCTCTACGAGGATAATCTTTTGGATCACGAAAATTAGGTGAATTCCAATTTATTTCACGGGGCTCGGAATCACTGGGATTGGAACTACCTGTAAATGCCTTTATGATTTTATCAAAAAAGCCCATTATTTCACCTTATTTGTTTTGGCCATGGCGCTGTCCCGGCGCCATGACCTCTGGGTTCATTGTCTCTTGTTGCGGTACGCAACTACAGTCATTGCCGTAAGGCTCCTTCTTTGGGACATGATATCGTGTGGAACTAAGGAAATAAACTCAACGCCGGATTACGACTCTAATTGGAACTTTGTCACTACCTGAGACATCACCTCGATGCTCCCGAATAGGTAGACCCAAACGAGAACAAATCTCAAGATGAGGGGCTGACCAAGGGTGTAGGCATTCATCAGAGAAGTCGTATCCAAGTACCGTTACTGGTTCAATCTCTCCTTCCCAATTTTCTCCAACCAATCTGCCCGAGATTCTTGTCCAGCTATGGTCCATATGTCGTGTTTCATAAACAAAATTCTTGAAATCTTTCTGAGATAATTTACTAAGCAGAAAATCTCTAGGAATCGCTCTCGGAATAATTGCTAAAACTCTTTCATAATCATGAAAGTATGCAACGGGTGCTAAATTCAACTGCCTGAACAATTCTTGAGATTTCTCAATAGATGTAGGAATATCTCCCCACTTTCTAGGTAACCATGATACAAACGCAGAGCGGTCATTGGTTCCAGAAACATGACTACTTAATTCCAAACTAGTATATTGAGGTAGACTTGCTATTTTTTTTGATGTAAGTCTTAGATTCATTTTAGGAAGAGAAAATTTAGGTATTATAATTGGTGGTCTTTTCGGAATTTTAATTGCAGATTCATGTCTAGGAATTTTATTTATCCATTCATTTACTGGTAATTCAATCCATTCATCATTGAGAATTGTACAAACCCAGCCGGTCTTACCATGAATTGTTCCGGGTAAACGAATTACACGCCTAGTATCTGCAGTTACAACCTTGTCAACAGGATGCCCTGCTTCAATTACTTGATTCAAAAGTTGCTTACGTTGAGATTTAACTTTCTCTTCCCTTAACACGGGATCAGGCTCAGAAAATGATTCTCTATCCGGATCATCCGCTATGATATGGAAACCTTTACTTCCTGAGAATGTAATATGTCTAATTTTAATATCGGTATTGTCTATTAACCAATTTCTAAGATTCAAAGTAGCTTTCCTTGCTTCTTCTAAGCGAATAAGACAAAAGGGCCTAATATCAATATCAAATACAACAAGATGATCTAAAAGTATAGGCGAGGGTCTTTTCTTATCTTTAATTCTAGGAAGATTAATCGGATTAAGCCATGAAGAAGTTGAAACATAAACATCAGTAGGCATTGAATTAGAAAATAATTCAATTAGTTTCTTTGAAGAAGAAATTCTTCTATCTGATGTTATCCATGGACCCTTTATTGACTTCCATCGAAATTGATGTCTAGATGATTTATTAATCCAACTTAAATCTATATCTCTATTTGAATAGTATGAGGAAAGTTCGTCTTCAGACCAATTCAGAACACGACTCATATTACTAGGGATAAGTATGTAGTCTTTGATTAATCGGTTAAAGTCCCTTATTAATTAGGGGTGAGACCTCTTTTCCTATCAGGCCTATGGTATCCATTAACTGATTATGTGAAAGCCCGGCATTGTCCAATTGAAAAGAAAAACGTGATATCCCTCCTAATGCATCACTATGTCTGATTATTTTCTCGGCAACTTCTTCTGGGTCACCAATCACATAAGCGCCAAGAGGCCCTGTTTGTTCATCGAATCTATGCCTAGTAACTGGAGGCCACCCTCTTTCCTTCCCAATTTTTGTGAAAGCCTTCGCATATCCTGGGAAATAAATGTCTCTAGCTTCTTGCGAATCTTTAGCAACAAATCCCAGTGAATGGAGGCCAACTTTCAGCTGTTCAGGATTATGCCCAGCACGTTCACCAGCTTCCCTATATAAGTCAACTAATGGACGAAATCTGTGAGTTTCTCCACCAATGACTGCTATCATTAATGGTAAACCGAGCAATCCTGCTCTTACGAATGATTGAGGGGTCCCTCCAACTCCTAACCAAATAGGTAATTTTTCTTGTAGGGGTCTAGGATAAATCTCTTGATTGTGTAATGCGGGTCTAAAACGTCCAGACCAATTAACAGTCTCATTATCTCGTATTGATAATAACAAATCTAATTTCTCAGAAAAGATTTCATCATATTCATTTAAATTTAATCCGAATAGTGGATAAGATTCGGTAAAGGAACCTCTTCCTACTACCATTTCTGCACGTCCAGAAGATACTAGGTCTAGAGTAGCAAAATTTTGGAATGCCCTTACAGGGTCTGCCGCACTTAATACGGTAACTGCACTGGTTAGTCGTATGTTTTTTGTTCTAGATGCTGCTGCAGATAAGATAACTGAATTTGCAGAATCTAAAAATTCTTTACGGTAATGTTCACCTATACCGAAAACATCTAGGCCAACTTTATCAGCATGTTCTATTCTATCAAGTAAATCAGAAATTGATTGAGCACTATTTTCAGAATAACTTTTGCCATTGTCTAGTTGAGCTTCTGCAAAACTATCTATCCCAATCTCCATAATATTGCCTGCTACATTCACTATTAATAACTAGTAGTTTCAAATCTTAAACTACTAAATTATCAGGGATGGAAAAAGAAAGCAAGCCCAAGAACTGCATATGTTGACAGCAGCATAAGCCCTTCTAACCAATTTGATTTACCATCTGCTGCTATTAGATTAGCAATTGAAACTGCGAGGAAAACTGCAATTGTTTCAAGAATTCCAAACTCAAAAGTTAGTGGGACACCCCACATCCAAGCAACCATTATCATCAAAGGCGCTACAAATACTGCAATTTGAGTGGATGACCCGATAGAAATTGCAAAGGATAGATCCATCTTATTTTTTGCAGCCACTGATACTGCTGTGAAATGTTCTGCCGCATTACCAAATAGAGGTAGAAGTATAACTCCAATGAAAATATATGGAAGATGATATTGCTCAGCTGCTGATTCAACAGAATGAACTAATACTTCTGCCATCCATGATACCAATATTGTTGCTAAAACTAGTAGAATTATAGCATCTTTTTGGTCCATCTGTGGTTCTTCATGATGAACATTATCTGTAGCAAACAAATGAGAATGAGTCTTCAATTGAAATAAAAGAAATAGTCCATATATTGCTAACAAAATTATTGCAGCCGCATGAGATAATTTTTCAACACCTTCATCACCTGCTGTTCCATCTACTGTGAAATTAAACACCGTAGGAATTATCAACACAATTACTGCGAGTAATAATAGGGAACTATTAGAACTAACTTGTGTTTCCGAAAATTTCTGCTCAGAATGATGTAACCCCCCCCAAACAAATGAGAGCCCCATAACCAGCAACAAATTACCAAGAATACTGCCAATAAGACTTGCCTGGACAAGATGAATCATATTTTCTGCTGTTTCAGGAGAGGTTGTAGTGGATGCTGCATATAGAGCGAATAAAGCAAGTATCATCTCTGCCGCATTGCCAAAAGTTGCATTTAACAAACCCCCAACTGATTCGGAAGTTCTCAAAGCAATCTCTTCTGTAGCTTTACCCATTAGGAATGCTAGTGGCATTATTGCAATCATTGAAGTTATGAAGGAAATATTTGGGTCATGAGCGATATAATTGAAATAAACAGTCAAGGGAACTGCAACTAACAAAATATTCAATTTACTTTCTCTGGGATCGAAGGCTTTGGCAATGCTCGTAATGTTAACCATCATACCTTGCGAGAGAACTAATGAAGTCAATGTTACGCCTGCAATAGGGAGGATTCATTCGTTAAACCAACTCCCAACAAATATGCGAGAAGGATGTAGGGTTGCACTAAGTGGCACTCCTGGAACTGGAAAAACTACAATTTCTAGTCTTCTTCAGAGCGAAGGTTTCGATGTATTATCTTTGGAAAAAATAGCAGATAAACATAATTGTTTAGGTGAGTTAGATGCCACGGATGATTCTAAACCAATAGATATAGAATTATTAATTTCAATACTGAGAAATGCATGGGATATTATGCCTGAAAATATTACTATTATAGATGGACATCTTTCTCATTTATTGCCATGTGATCATACCATAATCCTACGTTGTAAACCAGATGTATTAGAAGATAGACTCGTAAAAAGAGGTTATTCAAAAGGGAAAATACAAGGTAATGTAGAGTGGGAGTTAATTGGAAGCGCTTGGAATGATAATGAAGATAGAGATGGTTGGTTAGAATTGGATACCACGGAACTAACTGAAAATGAAGTTAAAGAGCGTGTGATAAAATGGATAGCAGATGACTTCAAACCAAATGCTAGTAACACAGATATAGATTGGATAGCGTCAATGGAGGAATAATATGTTAGAAAAAATGAGGGAAACATGGACAAAAGCAATACAACCAATAGTGCTTAAATTAGGAGATTTGGATCCTTCGGTATTAACTTGGACTTCTTTATTAGTTTCAGTAGTTGGATTTTACATGTTAGCAATTGCAGAAATGGACACTAATGGTTCATTGATGATAATACTGGCAGTAATATTAGTGTTAGTTGCTGGCGTATTAGATGCACTGGACGGAGCACTAGCAAGACATCAAGGTACAGATGGACCTTATGGGGACTTTTTAGATCATACAATTGATAGAATTGTGGATGTTGGATTACTAGTTGCAATAGGAATGAATGCTGCTTTTGTAAGTAACATGAGTGCGGGCCTTGCAGCTGGATTACTCACACTACTGGGTTCATACATGGGAACACAGGCTCAATCTGTAGGATTAGATAGAATATATGGAGGATTTTCTAGAGCTGACCGTATGATAATCACTCTTCTTGGGTTATTGATTGCTGCTATGCAAGCCTATACCGGTAGTACTGGAATTGACTTAGTTAGTTACCATGAATATTTCGAATATATTTTGCTAGGTAATGAAGAACTAAATGGGATGACCGGAGCGTTGGCTATCTCTGCTTGGGGTGGAATTTATACATTTATTGTACGCTTTAACAGTACGAGAAGTCAGCTGTTAGAATTATGATTCGTAGTTTGTATTATCTAACGAAACCGTAACTATACTCATTATAGTAAGGGTAATGGTTATCCTCTGTACAATCCGCCTGTGCTTCGTGAAGAGTATCATCGACCGTGTATTGGAACTTCAAGAAGATGAAGGAATACCATCTGCACCGATAGATACAGAGAGTGATTCTGAGCTTGTACAGTTACTATCATCTTTACAACCAAGGATACGAGTTTTTGGTTGTGGAGGTTGTGGCTCTAATACAGTTGCAAGATTAGAACAAGAAGGATTGTTCGATGATACTTATGTTAGAGGTATGGCAATCAATACAGATGCTCAGCATCTTCTTAGAGTAGGAGTAGAGAATAAAGTTCTGATTGGAAGGACTGCTCGCGGTAGAGGAGCGGGTGGAGACCCGGAAAAAGGAGAGCAGGCAGCATATGAGTCTGAGATTTCTCTAAAAAAAGAAGTTGATGATTGTGATTTAGCATTCATCACAGCAGGTCTAGGAGGAGGTACAGGCACTGGTTCAGCTCATGTAGTTGCAAGATTAGCAAAAACTGCTGGTGCACTAACTATAGCGGTTGTATCTTATCCATTTCTTTCTGAGGGCGCTCTAAGGAGACAAAATGCAGAATGGGGTCTTGAAAGATTAAGAGAAGTTTGCGATACTGTAGTAGTGTTACCAAATGAAAGACTATTAGAAGTTGAAGGAGTAAGAGATTTACCTCTTGATGCTGCATTTAGAGTTGCTGATGAGTTACTCATGAGATCAATTTCTGGAGTTTCTGAAATGATTGCAAAGGAAGGTATCGTAAATCTTGATTTCCAAGATTTACGCTCTGTAATGGAAAATGGAGGAGGGGTTGCTATGATTGGGTTAGGAGAAGCCAATGGATCTAATCGTGCAGAAAAGGCAACAGAAGAAGCGCTACATTCTCCATTATTAGATATTGATATCTCTGACGCTAGAGGCGCGCTAATCAACGTAGTTGGGGGCCCTGGACTATCTTTAGGAGATACTGAAAAATGTGCTAAGATTATACGTGATAGAATAAATCCTTATGCAAGGATAATTCTGGGCGCCACCACAGATCAAGAAATGGGTGATGAAATACGTGTACTGCTTGTATTAACTGGAGTGAAATCTGAACAAATTCATGGTGCCGCTTTGCATACGCAGATGCGTAATTTAAAAACCAGAACTGTAGAATTTATTAACTGATATTACCCGAACTTGTCTAAGATAAATTCCAATGGGTCTCCCGACGTGCTTAAATGAGGTCGGTCGGTCGCCGAGGCGCTTCTGAGGGAAAGTCATGGCTGTAGAGAACTCAAACGTTGGTGTAGTCGAGGAGAAAGTCCAAGACTGGCAAGATGAAATTGAGAGCCGTGTACGTGGTCTTCAAACAGGTTCTTATGCAAGAATTCTTAAGATGGCTAGAAAACCTTCCAAAGAAGAATTTCGTCAAACAGTAATTGTTTGCGGGATTGGAATGTTTGTGCTTGGAGGAATTGGATTTGTCATGTTATACCTGATGGACAATCTCCTACCTTCATTCTTTGATTGGTTAACGAAGTAAATTGAAAGTGGTTTTTATGTCTGATGCATTTACAGTATTTATTCGCCATGAGGAAAAAGTTCTGCTTATGCAAAGAGCGGATGAGGTATCTGATTTACCTGGTGCTTGGGACGGAATTTATGGCTATGGAGACCACAACGATCTAGATAATGTAGTTTCTAGAATCGTAGAATCAACAGGGATACCTGCAGAAAAATTACAACATGTTAGAACTGGAGAATCAAGAGGAATTGCAATGGGTAATACTCTATTAGAGATTACACCTATACTGTTCATTTCTGAAAGTAATGATGTTACACCTAAAACACTGTACAAAAATTCAGAATGGGTAGATCCAGGAATGATTGGTAAGAAAGAATACTGCACTCCAAGTCTTAGAGATATGTATGGAGATGTTGCTTCTTTCTTGTATATCCTTAAAACTAGTATCGGCCAAGAGCAAAATGTCGCGAAAGAGATTCAAGCAAGACTATCAGGAAGTGGTTCACTGATGGATATTCAAGGAGAAATATATGGTGTATTAAGTCCTAACTACATGAAAGGATATATCTTTGTTGAAGCTTCTGCATTCCATCATGTTGAGAAATTAATTGGTAGAGCGGGAGTCTCAACAACTCCTATCAAAAACTGTAGAAAGGTATTGGATGGTGAATCACCACTGGAAGATGTCCTACCTTACTTAGAACCAAAAGCTGCTACCACTGGAATCGAAGAGGGTTGTATTGTGGAAATCCATGGAGGAGCATTCAGAGGACAATCAGCACGTGTTATTCGTGTTACTGAGTCAAAGGAAGAAGTTACTGTCGAACTATTCGAAGCTGCAGTCCCAGTGGCATTAACCGTAAGAGCAGATCAAGTAAGAGTTACACAACGTGTAGAATAATCAAACATAGGAGACCGAATACCAACGCAACACGCTCAAATAGTGAAGGTAGGTCGGCGAGATACAATCATAGGAGGTAATGCACATGTCAGCACGTAATGAAACACCACACAAAGTTGTTCAAGCGTTAGGCAAAAAGAAGTGTAATGGCTCCTGGGAAGAGGCTTCAGAAAATTTGACTATGGATCAAGTTAAGAAGATCGCTACCGAACAGGAAGAACGTCTTACGGGCGCTAATCTGTATGCACGGTGCCGTGAAGTAATGGGTACATGTGTAGCAATGAGAGTGAATGTAGAAGGTTACGCACCTAAAGAAGCACTTGAAAGAATGAGTAAGGGGGAATTCAGCGAACACTTTAGCTGAGTTATCACGAATTGTGGGAGAGGGGAACCTCGCTGACCACGGAGGTGAAAAAAAATGCAAGAAAATATCCAAAACGCTATTCAAGAAGCAATAGAGAATGCACCAGAGCGTAAGTTCGTAGAATCTTTTGAAATGGCAATTACACTCAAAGATGTTGATTTAAAGAACCCAGTAAACCGTATTCAAGAAGAAGTTCGATTGCCTTCGGGAAGAGGGAAAGAAGTTCGTATAGCAATGTTTGCTGGTAGTGAAATGGCTACTAAAGCACGCGCTGCTGGTATTAACGTGATTGATCCTTCAACAATTGAAGATTTAGGTGGAAATAGACAACAAGCCCGAAAAATGGCTAAACAATATGATTTCTTTTTGGCGGAAATTCCTCACATGGGTACTGTTGGAAGATATCTCGGTGTAGTTCTTGGTCCTCGTGGTAAAATGCCAAGACCTGTCCCTCCAACTTTAGACCCAGCAATGATTGCAAATGGTTTACAGAGTACAACAATAGTAAGATCCAGAGATAAAGTTACTTTCCACACAGCATTTGGTTCTCGAGAACAAGGTATGGAAGAATTAACCGCTAATGCTATGGCAATTTGGACTAGAGTTACAAGTAAGTTAGAGCGTGGAGCAGGAAATATCCGCTCTTGCTATGTAAAAACTTCAATGGGGCCCGCCATAAAGGTAGAGGTGATTGAATGATTACACCTAAAGTAGCACCTTGGAAAAAAGATAGAGTTCAAGAGCTAACAGATGTTTTAAATTCTGAAGGAGTTGTTGGAATCGTAGACGTAGGCGGAGTACCTGCTGGAAACATGCTAGACATGAGAAGTAATCTAAGAGATTCAATGAAGATTACTATGGCCAAAAAGACATTGATTAGATTGGCATGGGAAAATTCTGGAAGAGCTAGTGAAGAGTTAGAAACTCTAATGGAAGATGCAGTTCAACCGTGTATAGTTCAATCTGATAAATTAAATCCATTTGAATTATTTTTAGAATTAGAAAAAACACGTCAAGGACGTGCTGCTAAGGAAGGAGAACTAGCACCTAGCGACATTATTGTTGAGAAAGGGCCTACTTCATTTGGCCCTGGACCAATTGTAGGAGAGTTCAACGCTGTTGGCATTCCTGCGAAAATCGATAAAGGTAAAGTTGCAATTCAGAAAACAACCACTGTTGTTGAAGCAGGTCAACCTATTTCTGGTGATTTAGGGATAATGCTTGCTAAATTAGATATTAATCCAATAGAAATTGGAATTATTCTAACTGGAGCTATAGAAGATGGATTCTTCTTCCCAGCATCCTCATTGAATATTGATTTGGATCAAACTCGTACAGATATTATTACAGCAACGTCAGGAGCATTCAACCTTGCATGCAACGTACGTTGGTTCTCTGAACAAACAATGCCAACCCTGCTTTCAAAAGCAAGTGGAGAAGCACTATCAGTTGCTGTTGAGGCAGGAGTTACAAATGAAACAACTGCGCCTCTATTTATTTCACGTGCAAACGCACGTGCTTTGGCCTTAGCTGGTCAATTAGATTCCTCTGCACTAGACGAAGAATTGTCAGCAGCACTTGGTGCTGCTGCTTCTGCGGCTAGTGAATCGGTTGTTGCAGCCTCTAATGCAACTGAAGAAGTAGCTGAGGCTACTGAAGAGGAAGAAGAGGAAGAGGAGACACAGGAGTTCGGTGGACTTGGTGATCTCTTCGGCTAAATAAAAAAAGGTGAAATAAAATGGAATATGTATATGCTGCAATGTTACTGCACTCTGCGGAAAAGGAAATTGACGATAAGGCTGTCACAGCAGTTCTAACTGCTGCTGGCGTAGATGTTGACGGTGCTCGAGTTAAGGCTCTAGTATCATCACTTGGATCAGTCGATATTGGCGAAGCAATGGCTACTGCTGTTGCTGCTCCTGTTGCTGCTGCTCCAGCAGCTGCTGGCGGTTCATCCGCTGAAGCAGCTCCTGCTGAAGCTGTAGTAGAAGAAGAGGAAGAAGATGACGGTGCGGGCTTTGAAGGCCTCGGATCTCTCTTCGGATAAGACTGTAAACGAAGCGAAATAAATTGTACTTCGGTTTTCGAAGTTATTTGTGCGGATGCTTGACCCTAGAAAATGAGAATGTGAATTCAGTCTATTCAGGTAATCCTTATTAGTAAATTATACTATCAATTGATAATGGTTAGAAAAGAAAATGAGTCTAAATTTATTTTTGGAACCCTCGGTTTGTTCTTCGGTGGTTTTATCCTATTACTATCAATTCTATTTCTTTGGATAGGATTTGAAATTAATAGTTGGGGATGGATGGGAATAGAAGTAATAGGTACAGGATTTGACTCCACTTTATTAGCCATCCCAATTTTAATAATAGGAATAATTGGATTAATTATTGGTTTACCATCTTTCCTAGTATCTGCTCTAAATCTAATAAAATCTCTAGAGAAAAATGATTGAAACACTATTTCTTAGCATGAATACTGATTACATCTCCATTTTGTAACTCATATTCTGCACCGATTACTCGGCCGCTTTTTGCATCTGTTGCTCTGATAAAACCATCTCCAAGATCAGAATGAACAGCATATGCTAGACCTTTGGCAGTTGTTCCTTCTGAGACTAAAATAGCATCTGGAAGGATATTGCCATCTCCATCAATCCAATGAGAGTCATCTTGAACAGGATAAGCAACACTTCTATTTAATCTATCAAAAACAACTGAAGAGAGTAATCCTAACAAACCTCCTCCCGGTAAATTGGAAAGTGTTTGAGAAATATTTACTAAAGCATTTCGTTGTTCATTAGATAAATTCTTTTCACCTAAATCGGTTATAGAAAAATTAGAAGTCTCGGGATTCAGATCTATCAAGCCCACCTTAGAGGCTCTACGGAGAGCTAATTCTGCCTCAGCACTAGTCAAAATTAATTTTCCACCTTGGGATTCAACTATCGATAATAATTCTAGTTCAGAATTATTATTCTTATCTGCTTTATTTGCTGCTATTGATATTGGGAATAATAGTGACCGTATTGTTCCAGCCATAGTCATTAATTCGTCATTACCCCAGGACCAAGGGACTCCTGAATCAGGATGTTTTTGATTGACTGATAATATACCTGCATTAACATGATATTCAGTTACGCCTATTCCTGATAATTGTTCAATTAGAAACTTGGAAAGCGCCTTTTCTCCTTCTGATTGTACTCTTCTAGCACCTCTAGACCAACTTGATTGAATGATTCCTACAATCCAAGCATCAATCTCATTCAGAAGGAATTCATATTCTTCAATTGGCTTGGATCCTCCTTCTCCAACAGGATTGCCCTCAATATCTGTTGAACCTGATATATCAATAACCTGAATTAAAGCATCACATCGTGCTAAATCTGAAAGAAATTGATTGCCTCTACCTCGTCCCTCATGTGCACCCGGAACTAGTCCCGCAACATCAATTAATGTGACTGGAACTAATCTTTGATACCCTCTACAAGAACCTGAGTTAGGAGTGCAAATACTACCTCTTCGAGGATCGTTCTCATCAACTTCTGGTATTCTGCCTTGCTGCTCTTTTTTCTCACGAAGAATCTTACAGGCACAACTCTGTCTTAATGGTAGCCAAGCAATTCCGACATTTGGATCAATTGTAGTGAATGGATAATTTGCAATATCTACTGGAGTCTCTGTGAGTGCTGAGAAGGTTGTTGACTTGCCCACATTAGGTTTTCCTACAAGCCCTATTCTCATACTAACCTCATTCAAAATATGAGGTCTTGAGCCTCAAGAAAAATTGCAACTTAGAGTTTTGTAGCACTGCCTTTCTCATCTTCCTCACCAGTTGGAATCACTTCTGTATCGAGATTTGCCCCACTAGCAAGTATCTTTCTCACAGTGGTTGAGGAAACTAACGAATAAGATTCAATAGAAATTGAAGAAGATTTGACAGAATCAGAGGAGATGATTTCTCCACGGAAGATACCAGTAACCATATTCAAAGAATGAAGTATAGAACCGATAACTACGCCATAGAATATTACTGAACCTAACTTGCGAAGTTCTTCGGAAAGAGTACTAGGGTCTTCTACCATCATCTCCACTAGAGCCATATCCATAAAATCTGCAATCATTGTTAGAGAGAGGCCAAAGATTGCGCCACCTGTCATCATTAGGTAACCCCATCTTGCTCTATTATTCGAAAACAAATGCCTCCCAGTTAATTCTGGATATAGACTTAGAGCGGCCCCAAGAGAGAGAGGCACGAGAACTAACCAACCCGCCATGACTGAAAGTGAATTAGCTATACCTACTAATTCCGAGGTACCACTAACTGTATCTGTTTGAACAAATAATGAGCCTATAGCAATAGGAACAATTAACCAAGATCCTAGATTAAGTTCTGCATTACCTGGATAATCAGGAGAATCTACGAAAGCATCTGAACCTCTCATAGTCACCAACATATTACTAGCAAAAGCAAAAATTGGTATTGAAACTAGTGCCATCAAGAAACTTGCAGCTAACATATCCTGATTTGAGAAGGCAACAACATTGTTTCCTGCCAATGGTCCGAAAGCATCCATAACCATCTGACCGTGAACATCTCCAAATGGATTAATGGTTAGAATACTGCCAAATAGAGTTACACCAACTAATGTCTTAGACCAAAGAGGATTTCCAGAAGCAATAGATGATGCATAAAGAGCAACTCCTGCAACTCCTGCGAAGAAGAAGGCACCTCCAAATAAATGATATGAAAGCCATTGTCCTACACTATCATCTGCAGCACCTGAAATTATTGAAATTATACTTAACAGAGGATTACTTAGTAGTGCTATCATTATTAACCAGCCAGGTAGTGCCATTTTTCTTGTTTTATTCGCTACTGTCAATAATTGATTAAGGATTACCGCCAACAAAGCGATTGCATTTATTACAGTTCCAAGAGGTATTATTTCAATACCAAGAATCATATTATTTTGAGAGCCTACGACTAGAACTAATACAGAAATTGTCCATACAAATGATACTAAGTTTGCATTGGTTTCGCTAGCCAACTCAGTTCCAGCCAATTTTGGTATAATATGGAAACCAGAGCCAATTACTAACATAGAAACTGAACCATAAAGAGTAGCATAAACTCCTGCAGATGCTAATTCATTTGCGTTAGCAACGAATCCCCATGATGCTAGAGAGTGGAGAGCATTTGGATCATGAGTCAGCCACATACTAGTAAATGTAAACATGGAGCCTAGAATTAACCATAATGTACCCTGTAATATCCAGGATCTAGCGCCAGATCCTGAGCGTCCCTCTACTAAATCAGATCCAGGCCCTAGAGCTTTCTCAAGCATGAAAGAGACTGTGCCTTTTGCTACATCAGAAAATATCCATAATCCTCTCTGAGTCAAAAAGAATACGATAAATAGTGAAACCCAAAAATAAAACATTGTTGTCAAAACTGTATCCATAATAATCACTTCACTCGCTAGTTGCCTCTAATAATAAACGTCCTAAGATGGCAAATATGCCAATCATTGTGCCTAAGATAAAGAACCATATTCCTGAATCAAAAACACCACTAAAAACTGGTACTAAATCAGAAATAACTGGTAAGTCCTGTCCGGGATAAAGTATACTATAAAGTACCAAAAAAGAAAGGGAAAAGACAACTCCTACTACAATGAAGACCCATGAGCCTGATGGCTCTTTTTCGCCTTGAAGAAAAACGTCTACTGAATCTGTTGTACTAATTGACATGACTACACCTCTGATATCCCGTTAAGGATATTACTACCAACGGAGATTCAGACTTAAGTATTAGCCGAGAAGATAGTGGATTGGGCATCAAGGCGCACGAACGATATCTACTCGAGATAGGCGTCTGTCTCTACCCTGCCCCATAGGAACTGGTAGCGATAAATCATTCTCAATTTCAGTTTTCCATACCTTCTTACATTCACAATCGAGGCCTTTAAATTCTCTTAAGTCTCTCGAAACCGAATATCTTTCTATTGCTGCTACTACCTCAGCATCACATTTTTTACAATTATGCGCACCTCTAATTCTGCCACCCGCAGTAGGATGAACAATAGTTCTACAATCAGAATCAATAATTTGATCGTGAGTTCTCTCAATCATCTCAACAAGAGACCAAAGCCAAGGAGGTCGATATTCTCTATTCCGAAATATCCTATCTACTACTGTATTTTTTTGGATATTCATAGGATTAATAGAAACCTCATCTGAAAGAGGTGCTACTTGTTCTAACCATTTTGAAGTTAGATTAAGAGCGTCGCCTTCGGACATAAATGGTGGTTTGAAAAGTAAGTAAGTCTTGACACGCAATCCTGCTTCTCTCAAATTATCCACAGATTTTCTCCATGTCTTTGTCGAAAAACCTTTGTTACAATGAAAGCGTAAAACTGTATCGTCGTATGCCTCCAAACCGATTGCAACAGTACATCCAGGATGTCGCTCAGCTACCCATTTTAATTTCTCAGGATTACACAAATGTGCTTGGGCTTCAACTACCAATTCTAATCCTCTTTCATACGTTTCTTTCAAGACCATTTCTTGCCATTCAGGAGGATTTTCTTGATCTTCAAAAAATGTCCCAGAAGTATATACTTTAACCATCTTACAGCCTTCAAAGTCATTTGTCAATCTTTTGGATTCTTCCCATTGAGCAAATAAATCATTAGCAGTTACATCGTCTCTCACATCGTTAAAGTAACCACAAAATGTACAACCAGATTTCCACCACCAAACACAACCCCTAGTTCTCAAAATTACTGTTGCAGCAGTACAACTAGTACCATCCTGCAACATCTCTGGAGTTTTGTAAACTGTAGCAGGCTTGGTTGCATCCCAAGATTCTCTACGAGAAATAGATTGAGGAGTATTCTCAGGGGCTTTAACTAAATGGTGAATCTTGACAGCTTTTTTACCGTCTCCTAATATCCCAGAAGCACCTCCCATAACCCTTCGGTCAGTTCCCATCTATTGAGACTGCCGTCGCCAAAAACATCTTGTTATGAGAGCCTTAGGGTCAAATATTGGTGATACATTGAAGTCTTTCACAATTATACAAAATCTGTTAACTGCTTTGGTTATACCATTTCTTGCATTCATTGTAGGAATTTCTGCATTCCCTGGTGTTTACGTTTTTTATAAAATACTAGATATTACTAATACTGACCCTGGATCTTTCTTAGCATCGAATATAGATTCGATACCTCTTGAAGATCTCGCAATTACTGGAATTGCAACAGGGATGGCAATGATGATTTGGGGTATTAGTCTAGTAATTATTTGTGGAGTACTTGGTGGATTATTTAGACCTAGATTAGATCCAGGAAGATATCCTCTACAATCATTCGTGACAATTCAATGGGCTTGGTCGATGATTTTCCATCGGATTGCACTATTCTTTTTACCATTCTTAGTCCCATCTTTTATTGGAAATTTATACTACCGTTTATCTGGAGCAAAGTTAGGTCAAGGAGTACAGATTAATAGTGCACATCTAAATGATGCTGGCTCGGTAACATTGGGAGACAGAGTTGTAATTGGAGGAAAGGCGATAATCAACGCACATTTAACAGAAAGTGGAGAACTGGTTATGGCCCCGGTAATTATTGGAAATGACGCATTAATTGGAATGGGTTCCGTAATTCAACCCGGCAGTACGATAGGTGACAAGGCTGTTGTTGCATCTAGAGCTGTGGTTCCAAAGTGGACAAACATTCCTGATGGAGAAGTATGGGCTGGAATTCCTGCAAAGTGCATAAAGCGGGCAGATGGTACAAAACCTAAATGATCAATCTTCTGATTCTTCAGGTAATTCTTCGGACATCTCTTGAGCATGTGCAACTGCTTCTTCTGCTGCATCTAGAGCTTCATCCATCCTAGATTTGAAAGTATCTTGTTTCTTTGCGAACTCAGCACTCTTTTCAATTGCAGAATCAATCATCTCATACCTAGTCTGGATTGCTTGGTTTAAATTTTCGAATAATTGCATGTGTTGTACATACCAGTCATCTCTTGCAGTAAGTTCCACTTGTGCCGTTTGTAGTGCCTCATCGAGTTCCTCTGCAACTTCGAATACACGGCCCAATCTAGCCTTCTCACGAGTATACATCTCTTCGGTTTTCTCTAACTTGGGCTCAAGATGTTTAATTCTGGTAGAAGACTTCGCTCCATCCATTTCCATTTCATGAATTCTACTGTCTTTGTCTGAAAGAAGTGTTTCCATACCTTCTCTCTCTATTTCTTTATCAATGGCCTCTTTTTCTAGAACATCGATGATTGCATTTTTCTCTTCTAGTTCTTGTTCAACTTTACGATAAGCAACGTATAATTTTTCTAGCCGATCTGATTCTTCAACTAATCTTTCCTCTAGTTGTTTGATACGATTTTCTGGCGTTATTGAACCGCCTTCATCATTAGTCATTGGATACCCTCACCTTGCTCGAATCATATCCTCGCTTTAACTTCGGCGGATTCTTTGTCCGATAATTGCCTATTTCTAATCAGTTATTGAGATAATGCTGCAATAGTTGCCGATAAAACTGCAGTCAATCTTTTCGATGAGGGAATATGTAACTTTTCATCTGGACCATGGGCATTATTTCCCGGCCCTCCGGTACCGGTACAGAAGAATTGGGCTGAAGGGTATTTTTTCTGCATCATCGCCATAAATGGGATTGTACCACCTACCCAAGTAGCCATAGGCGGTAAACCACTAATATGCAGAGATGCAGATGAAAGAGCATCAGCGATTTTACCGTCCATAGCAGGAGCATGGAAACCATCTGCTGCAGCATCTGGAATATATTCCACTTTAGAGCCGTAAGGAGGATTACTCTCCAATATTTCTTTCAGAATAGAATCAATAATTTCAGAATTAACTCCAGGTGGAATTCTGAAGCTTAATTTAAGATCAGTATGCGTCCTCAGAACGTTTCCTGCTGTTTGAGTCGGAGGCATTCCATTCGCACCTATTACTGACATTGCTGGTCTCCAATTCATATCAAGAAGAATTTCTGCCGAACCCTCATTATGAGGTCTGAGAGTATCTAGGACCGGAAGTTGTGCCCAAATTTCATCACCCAATAGTTTTCCGAGTTCTTCAGCCTCTTTTCTAACTTTATCACTAATCTCTACATGCATCTCGGGAACTAATATTTCTCCTGTCTTAGAATCTTCTACTCTATCTAAAAGCATTCTTTGAATTCTAAATGAAGAAGGGATTACTCCTCCCGACATTCCTGAATGTACTCCTTCATTAGAAACCTGAACCGATAGATTTCCGGCAACTAATCCTCGTAACGCCTCTGTAACCCAAATGTGTTCATAATCTGGTCCACCACTGTCTAGGACAACAATCAAGTCAGGCTCACCTAAATCTTCTGTCAATAATTCAAGATATGGGGGTAAATCGTAAGACCCTGATTCTTCACATGTCTCTATAAGGAAATGTGACCGAGGATAAGGAACTCCTTGCTCTTGTAGCATCTTTAGAGCTGTGACGCAAACATATCCACCATATCCATCATCTAAGGCACCTCTACCATATAGCCAAGGATCTCTCCTGACTCCTTTCAATGGGTGTAATCCTTCAGACCATAATTTGGGCCGAGAGGGTTGTTTATCTAAGTGTGAATAGAATATCACTTCTCCGGGACCAGTTCCCTCAACTGTGACTAAAAGTACCGGAGTTCTTTCACCTATTCTATGGACCTTATATTCCATACCTTCTAATTCTTGTTCGACTAACCATTTTGTGAATAAATCGATTGTCGCATCAAGTTCTCCCTTTTCTTTCCAATTAGGTTCGAAGCTTGGAGAGAGAGCCTCTATCTTGATGAAATCAGATAAACTCGGTATAATTGATTCTTCCCATAACTCATCTGCTCTAGCCATTAGCCTATCTAAGTCCACGGACATATTGCTATCTTAAGTGACATAGTCTTTGAATCTTTAATCTACAGTTCCTGCTTTTCAGGGCCGCAAATAGGGATTGAACCCTTTGAAAAGGGGCATGAATCGCAAGTTTTTGAAAATTCTAAAGGAAGTGGAGGATGATTCGAAAGAGTATCGTCTGAATTAAGTTCGATAGAAGCGACTTTGCATAAAATTTCCTCTAATTCTGTTTGGGCTTCCAAAAATAAATCTTCTGGATACTCAACTAATCTTCCAGTGACTCCAACCCAGATGGCAGGACGTAACACTTTACGCGGACGTGTTTTCATCTTTTCCATTTTTTCTAATGCACGGTAATATAAGGCTAATTGCATCCTATGATGATGTAGCATAGAATATTCTGCATCACATGATGGCGCATATGATTCATCACCAAGAGATTCTAATAATCCATCTAGGTTACCTGTTGATAAGTTCGAAGCCTCTTCAGTTTTCAGGTCAATCGGACGAATAGAGGGGCCTTCGTCACTATCTGTGCAAAGAACAAGATCAATCAATCCATCCATCTGAACTAAAACTTCATTGATTATTGAGATATCTTCGGGACCATTTGGTGTCCAACGACTCCGGGTTAATCCATTAATTGGAACATTAAAACTAATATGAAACGGTAATTCAGTTCTCAAACCTTCAACTTTCTCGCCCTGAATAATTTCACCGGATACTAATCTTCCTAGTCTACTATTGGACAATCTAGTAGTCATTTCTGATACAATATTACTCATATTTGACGAAGTTGAATCATTAGGAATTAATTCATTGAATATTTTTTTATGGATTTCAGGATTAGTTATATCATTAGGATGATTTTTAATCCAAGAATTGGGTAATGAAGGTGAACTGCTGGAAATCAGGCCGGGATTACCAATACCGATTTCGACTATTCTGTGTACAACTAAACCAAGAAGAGCCATATCAAGATTCTCTTTTGGATTAGTTGGATTAGATTCCTCTGATAAAGGCATTATTGGATTGGACCTTAATCCTCCACGTGTTTCAAGCCAATGGCGCCTTGAACATTCGGATAATACAGAAAGACGATGGGGGGCAGTTTTAACTCTATAATTAGAATCTTTTCTGGCTATTAATGTCTGAATAATACTTTCTTTTTGAGAAAATTTAGCCATATTGTCTTTTGAGGAAATTCTTTGAGAAGGTGTCAATATATTGTTCTTAAATTGTTTTTCGTCGACATTAAAACATTCTTCTTCATGAATAACTACCATACCAGGCAATAGATCACTTCCAACGAAAGAATCATGAGTCATTACAAATGGGTCTAAATATCTATCAGTATTAATCTTCAATTGTTCAGTTTTATATTCATCTTCATTTGTCCAAATTGACTTATCCTCTCCTCTTCTGAAAGACCCCTGTCTAAGAGATTCTAACCAAATCTGGCCCAACTGGGGAAGAGGTTTTGTGTAAGACCAGGGCACTCTAAGGCCCTTCAAATCATCATTTTCTATCCATTCAGTTCCTTTTGGTGATCCAACTATTATTAAACGATTTTTGGCTCTAGTTGCACCAACATAAAGTAAGCGCCTTGCTTCAGCATCTTTTCGGGACTGATAAAGCCATTTTGTATGCATCCAAGTAGCCGATTTAATCTCTTGTTCGTCGGTCCAAGGAATCGGATTAGCGGCGAAAAGCTCTGGACTCACCATAGTTCTAGAACGAGAATCAATAGTAAGATTAGTCTGTCTTTTTGAGAAAATATCTACTAAAAACACGACACTTGCTTGAAGTCCTTTAGAACCATGTATTGTCATTATTCTTACTGCATCCCTAGGAGGAATAGTTATTGCCTCCATAGTTGAAGATTCATTCTCAGTTAATTGCCTAATTCTATCTGCAATTACAATCGAATCCCCGCCTAATTCAGAACTTAATGAGGATACTAAACCAATAAATTGTTCTGCATCTTGTAAAGATGCGTTATCAGAGTAAGTAAGTAGTAGATCTGAAAAATCTAGAGTATCTTCCAATAACTCACTTATTGAACCCTTTTCAGACAAGTCAATCCATCGACTTACTAATTCTTTTTGACGTGAATTAATAGCTAAATCTTTCAATCGAAGTAACAAGTTTTCATTCTTTCCGGCTTGACCGATGAACTCTTGAGTTTGTTTATCGTTAAATCCGATTAAGCAAGATCTGGCCACCCAAGTTGCGTTATGAAGATTTTTAGGCCTAGATACAAACTGTAACAAACCATTCAATGTATGTACAGTCGGCCTTTTCAAAAGACCTCCTTCTCGATCTGCTTGAGAGGGAATATCAAAATCATTTAGATACCTGATAATAATATCTCTAATATTTCTTCGGGATGGTAAGAGAACCATTATTTCACTAGGTGGAACCTTGGCGCATGTTGGTTGTATATCCCAATTACCATTAGGAGAAAGTACTCGAACGGGTTTTCCTTCTATGAGATGTTTTATTCTTCTAGCTATCATCATTCCCTGTCTTTCTAACGATTCCCCAGAATCAAAGGCATCTAGATATTCATCAAGATTTAATGAAGGATCGGCCGTTAAGTCGCTATTCAAGGGACATATCCATTCAATACCTCCTTCAATTTTAGCCTTCAATTCTGATGCAAATAATTGTTGCGGATTTGCATAGAACTCGCCATTGGAAACCCTTCTATGCCTAGTATGGAAAATATCTTCCCACCATTCATTCATTACTTCTAACAAACCTCCATCGGTTCGATAATTAATTTTCAAAGAAATTAAACCCTCTTTTCTCCTATCAGTTTCTTCTTGAGAACCTACATCTAATCCATCATAATGGTTGAATGGAATCCAACCTAAAAGATCTTGCCCCCCATCTTCATAATGTTTCCTAGCGCTAGCGATAGTAATCTCGTGAGAATTTCTTGGATCTCGACTGAAATCGCTATTTCTCAATTCTCTACCTGGTTCTGTTAACTCTGGAATACTACTTAATTCATGAGAATTTATATCCCTTAATTTCTTTGAATATTCTAAGAAACCTGTTACTTCTGCCTGTCTAAATGCGTAGATACTTTGTTTAATATCTCCAACATAACATATCGTTGGTTGCCACGGAGTATCAGGGACTGATCCTTCATTCTCTTCAAAGTGTCTTTCACCCCATAGTCTTGAAAGAAGCTTCCATTGAAGAGGAGAATTATCTTGAGCCTCATCAATAATAAACGCTCGAAATCTTCTTCTAATTCTTTTTAATAGATCAAATCTTCTTAATAAGTCAATTTTACTCTCTTTGACATTGACTATAGAGTCGCCGACGGAATCAATATTTTTTTCTAAATTCTCAAGTATAGACAGAGCAGAATTAATGTGATCATCTCTCCAATATTCCTCGGACGCATTGTTTAGTGCATCTATTACTGACTCAGGATAGAAAGTTTCGCAGATTCTAGGGCAATTTGCAAGTAATAAATCTCCTGCCTGTTTTTGTATATCATCGAAATCATGAACTTCATTGATTTCTTTAAGTTTCTGTAAAATTCCATTGAAACCGTCCATTACAATACGTAAATCATCTAGATTACGAGCCTCGTGTTCTAAACTGAATCCAAATTTATTATCAGGATTTCCTACCGGAGGAGATTCGGGTAACGATAGAGGGAGTGTATCTATTGCAGATTTCCAATTTCTCGCGGTATTCGGTGGTTTTTCCTTATTCATTAGTATCATCAAACGAATAAAATGTAACATTATATCCCCGATTTCAGAAAACCATAATTCTTTAAATTCCTCAGTTATTGGCTTAAATAACTTACTTTTACTTCCTAAATTATTGATTCCTCTTTCCCAGTTTTCTGAGGAAGGGGGGAGATTACCCCTAGGAAATATAGAAGGTTTTTTCGAGGAAGAATTATTGAATAGAGATTTTCTACTTGCCACGCATTGGTATACATTACTCAACCAAACTAGTTTATCCCAATTATTCTCTTTTGGGGGTGTTGAGGAAAGATAATCTAAACAAGCAATACGTGATTCTGAACTCCAACCTGTCCCTAAATCATTAGGATATTGTTTGACTAAATCACAGTATTCAAATATTTTACTCTGAGTTTCTTGAATAAAATAATTCAATTCGTCCGAATTTAACGATTCAAGTATTCTCCTGGATAATTTGTCAGGAACAATCTTACCTTTAGAATCACTAAGATCTTTAATCGCTTCATTGATAAAAATAGAACGTTTTGAAATGTTTCTGATGACATTAATCGCTCTTCTACGACTAGCATAATGGCGTTGAATACGATCTCTGGATTCTAATACATCTTTGGCACCAAAGGAACGAGTATTGGGAATGCCAGCGTCAATTGCTTCGGATAATCTTGAAGGGTGTGAAGAAAGCCTCCACAATATGTTCAAAGCAGATTCTGTCAAAAGAATCCTACCTGAGTCTGAAATATTGTCTTGTGTCAAAGAATCGCCAAGGATACCTCTGTAAGGAGAAATTAATTGATTGAAAAAAGAATCAATTGTTCCTATTGGGGCATCGTCCAATAAAGTCAGAAGTTGTTCGTTAAATCCCTCATAACGAACCCTAGGATCTGTTCTAATATTTCCGTCATCACTTAATGGACCCGGAGATAAATTTACCAACCTTTTTCTTAATCTATCTTTCATTTCGTCTGCTGCTTTGTTGGTAAATGTAAGCAACACTACTTCACCAGGTAATAATCCACCCCAATCACGAAGATTTTGAGTATCGGACTTAGTTGAAACTATCATGCCCCCAGATAGCTCAATAGGTCTTTCGGGTTTAGGTAAAATTCTAGTTGCTCTTTGATTTTCTGAAAGATAATGTTCGATCACTCTATCTATAATTGTACTCGTCTTACCAGTCCCTGCACCTGCATCTACAACTATATGTGAGTCCAGATTAAGAGCTAATAATTGTGCTCGATTTAATCGCATTAAAAATCACCTTCTAGCTTTACATCGCAAATATTACTCACTGAACAATAATTACAATTATTTTCTTCTGGAATTGGATTAATAAAGCCCTTATTTGCCCTATCAGAAGTATTCAATGCAACGGAAATACGAGATGCCATCCACGCTCTGAACGGATCGCTGTTAGGAGACTCGCCTTCATCTAAAAATCTGAATAGGCTCTTCGTAATATCTGTCTCAGTGCCAAAGTTAGTCAAATTAGAAACTAGAAGATTATTTGATTTCTCTATTAAATGGGATGTCTCATGCCCCAATACTGAAATTCCTGCCCCAATTACTAAATCTCCAGGATTGGCTATTTCCCAAGATCTAGCATATAGAGCCAATTGAAGCTCTTCTAGAAGACCCTTGTAATGTCTATCTTTAATATCAGTCTTTTCTGAGGTTTTTATGTCTCTGATAATTACTAATCTTCTCGGTTCCCAACTTGATTTATACAATTCTAGCGGCGCGACTTCATCACTACCCTCTTCATTTATCCAGTTATTATTCTCTATGTCGAAAGGAACCAAATCTACACGGTCTATCTTACCTTTCAATCTTATTGAATCTAAAGATTCTCCATCAGGTGAAGTTATATGTGAAGGTAATGATATTTCAATACCATCCTTATCATGTAAAGATAAATCCCACTCGATAGCAATAGGCGCTACATTTTCTAACAATAACTCTGCCTTAATCATCCTCCCAATTCTCCCCGTTAGAGGTACTGGTTTAGGGTTTGATAACCAATCATCCCATTCTCTAATACTCATACCAGTCATCATTCTTATCCGATTAATAGAAACGGCATCATCCCTATTTAGCCAAGGTGCAATCTCATCTAAATTCAATAGAGATTGTTTCATCAAGATTTGTGGTTCAGTGTTTGAATCAGAAACATTTATTGGAGAACCATCAGCTAAAACAGAATTAAAATTCCTAGGATATTTTTCTTTGAAATTTAATGTTTGGAGTATTAAATTATGATGAATTTTATGGAATAAATCTCCATGAGTGCGAGCATCGAGGTCTTCCTTTTGAGAATCTTCTAGTTCTATCTTCAAACTTCGATTTAACCAGCCAGAACGTGGGCAACGAAGCCATTTCTGAAGTCTAGTGGGAGACCAAGTAGGGAAATTTAAATTTTCTAATTGGTTGAAACCATTTCTAGAATCATTGACATTTATTCCCAAACTTGTGGGCGCAAAAGGTCTCGGATCAATTGTTTGAGACCTAGTTTTAGTACCATTTTTCGGATCAATTGTAATTGCTGAAAGTACGGGCCAACGAATATTTTTTCTCGGACTTGACAATATTTTAGGCGTTTTACGAGTCATATTTTTCATATCAAAACTGAATACTGAATTACGGTTTTCGTCGGGTAAATAACCATCTGCTGATGCTAATTGAGGCTGTCTCCTTTCTCTGTCTCTTTGTAATAATAGATCCAAGGAGATAGTTACTGAATTAGAATTAATTGGAGGATGTAGTGATTTCTGATTATCGCTCAACCTCAATCCATCCATTCTTTGGGCCTGACGAGGACTTAATGAATAATCAATTATAGATTCAAATATATTAGATTCATCTAGATTGTTAGAGATAGCCCATTCTCTAATAGGGGTTGATGGAGGGTTAGAGTCATCGAAGCTAGAATCTAGGATTATTACTCTTGGTGCTGATTTCAAAATATGTTCAAGATTGTGTCTTGCATTGCGAATAGGGCCATCAGGGCGAAGTAAATTATTCTCATATCTTTCTATGTCTCCTATAAAGTGCATTTTTGGTACCCTTAAGTCCCAAGAAATGGAAGAAGTGTTTGCTAGAATCGTTAAATCGGCAGTACAACCTAAAGACTGGTCACAAGATAAAATTCTTACTCTATTTCGACTTAAACTTGGAGAAATCTTAATGTTTATTTTCTGGATTAGTGTTGAGATTTCATCAATCCATGCAGGGCCTATTTTAGAATAATTATGTCCAATCGAGAGTTGAGTGGAACGAAGATTAGAGAATTCAGAAAAAAGGGTTTGAATGACACTTATCGATTTAATTGAGTCTTCAACATTATCTCTAGATGACATTTTTTCACTAAGAAGGTTAATCGTTGATTGGAACCAATCATCGCCGTTTTTTGGAATTTCGGGGAGGGGGAGGGGTTCGTTGGTAAACACTCCTTTATTGGAAAAATCTTTGATACTATCTCTATCAAATCCAGACAATAGTGGATTTAACCATCTGCATATACAAAGTAACCACCACTGAGTTGATTCTTTTTTGATATTATCTTCTTCATTATTAAATTTAAAATCGAAATCAGAACTAAGTCTATGTAACCATTGAGATAACGTACCGGAACCTCCTAAAATATGATTACTTCTAGCAATATTAGTTAGTAATTCAGAATCGGGAATTGGCCTTATTCTCTCATCTCTAGGATGCACTTGCATTTCTGGGAATAACACTAGAGACTGCTGAAGTGAGATTGCTCTGAGTTTTTCTAAAGAAAATGCGTCATCACCATGCGATAAACTAAGATATGAATTAATCCAATGGCCAAAGGAATTATTGATCAACATCTGTTCTCCTTGGGAAAAAGGAAGTCCTAAATTTTTCATTCCTCTACCCCAAATATATTTATTATTTTCAAAATTAGGGTCTATGATTAGGACTGTTTTATCAGAAGATTTTGAAATAAAATCTGAAACTATGGAATATGTTGCTTCAAAAGATTGATTTTCTCGATGGAGCATTATTCTATCAATATCATTTTCTTTATTTTGTAAGATTAGTTCATGCTTAGGGACCCATTCAGGTAAATCGGATAAATCTGTGACTGGCCATTCATCAATTAATCTTAGACCGTGTTTTCCTAAACGAATATTTCCGATATTCCCTAATTGATGAACTGGACAGTGATAAGAAATTGCTTTCATAAAATCTATATGCGATTTAGGTATTGTAGGTGAATGATTAAGCATGATTATTCCGTCAATATCAGTCAATGAGAATGGTTGTTCTGAATTGATTAGTTGTCCTATTAATCGTTCAGGAAGAAAATCATTATGAGTAACGTTGAGTTTTAACTCGAGAGATTGTAATATTTTTCTAAATGTTTCAATGCCTGGACCACTCCAATTCTTTGCCAGAGATTCAGAAGAAAGGAAGGCATGTAGCTCGCTGAGAGCTGCTGTTTTCCCTCTACTCCAGTTCATTTCAGGAAGAGGATTAATTATTGGAAACCCTAAATTTGCAGATGCTTTTTTACACTCTTCATGAAGAATTATTTGAAAAGCAGAACTCTGATTTAATTTTTGTGGCATTCTAAAATCAGACATTATAGAATCCATCAAAGATGAGATTGTATGATGTAATGCATTATCAATAACATATCCTTGATCACTAATTAATTCTATTATTTCACGACGAGACTCAGTAGTGGGATAAATTACTAAGATTCTTGCTGTCCCACCATTAGAATATGGTTTGGCATTAGATAATTGAGAAATTAAGTGTTCCAACAACCATTCAGGTATATTCCCTGGAGAAACTTCTTCATTGGTAATTCTCATGCCGTTAATACTCAACGTACCCCCTCCTGACATTATATGTCAATGGCGACAGTTATTGAACCCAACGATAAATTAGTTCGAATATTTATCACGTGAATAAAATATAGCAATAAATAAAGAAACAAAAATCGCTGAACTAGGGAAAGGTATCGCACTTAGTAAACCGTCATCGGGATTATTATTATTCCAATCAAAAACAAGTACTGCTGATAAATCATTTCCATCATATGCTTTATTAAATACTGTAGAGATATTGCCATCGATAGAGGATAAAGGAATTATATCTCTAAGAATATGATGATAATATTTCTCACCATTTCCACCCTCCGGAAAATAGCCTTCATTTTCAATAATAAATATCATAGGTTCAATGACATATTTACTATCCAGAGAAGGAGTAGAAATATTCCATGAAAAATCATAAATTTCTGATGATTTTGTCCAAGATAAGGTTGCAGAGAATGTTGAGACATCTATAGATGAACCCTTGTCAAAAGATGTTTGATAATCGAAATTTAAAGAGTCAGATGATTTGGTCGTACCTGTATGTATTCTTTCTCCATCAAATACCTTTGAAGGTGCTATGTTTTCATATCCATATGAATTGGTTAATCGGGATGTTGGGCCATATCTTTCTATCCATCTATCGTCTGTAATTTGTGAGCCAAATGGATCTTGGACTTCTGCAATAAATCGATGATAATGTACCTTCATCATCGATTTACCATCTGAAAGATTCAGAGAGTTAATTATACCTTGAGTTGTTACACAATTCTCACACCAAGTTGCTGTATATACTTCAACCAAACTTGGCCATTCATCTCCAGACATTGTATTACTATCATTTGACATATTTCCGTCAAGAGATACAGAAATACCTCCAAGAGTACCAGTATCTGAATATTCGGAAATAACATCATTCCAAGTCTTAAGATTTTCAGATTGAGCTGACGTTTGTTGTGAAGTTACTAGTAAAAGAAAGGTTACTGCAACAACAAAAAAACGTCTCATATTAATTCCAAACGGTTTTGGCACAAAAAGTAGAGGGTTAATTGCTAACTTTTCTGAACGCATCTATGGTTCTTGAAATATCTTCATCCGTTATGTGTAAATGAACTACTGCGCGTACTACGTCATCATTTATCGATAAAACATCAATACCCAAATTTCCTAATTCCGAAACTATAATTGATGCAGGCTTATTATTACAAGTGATGTAAGCCATATTAGATTGAACAGAACTAATATCAACTTCGAAACCGTTCATTGAGTTTACAGATTCTGCAAGATTGTATGCTTTTGTATGATCTTCATGCAGTCGTTCAATATTATTTTTCAAGGCGTACAAACCCGCTGCTGCGAGTATTCCTGCTTGCCTCATGCCACCTCCGAAAATTTTCCTCCAACGGTGAGCTTCAGCGATTGTTTCTGAATCTCCAACAAGTAAGGATCCAATAGGAGCACCAAGACCTTTTGATAAACAAATAGAAATTGTATCGAAATTTTGAACCATTCTATCGGGCTTGATATCACTAGCTATTACTGCATTGAAAAGACGGGCCCCGTCTAAATGCGCCCTACAATTATTCTCATGAGCAATCTTACAAATTGAATCTAATACTTCTAATGGATACAATGATCCACCCCCCATATTCGCAGTATTTTCGACACAAATCAGAGAACAGTTTGGGAAATGAGAGTGACTTCCTTCGGATTTTCTAATTGCAGATTTAACGTCATTAGGATCCATAATACCTCTATCTCCATCTACTAGAGATACAGAACATCCAGCAAGCGAAGCATATCCTCCTCCTTCGTATAAGTAAATATGAGATTTCTTATGTGTCACAATTTCATCACCTGGTTTTGTCTGTGATTTGATTGCAATCGCATTTGACATTGTTCCAGAAGGAACGAACAGTGCCGCTTCTTTACCTAAGATTTTTGCAACATATTCTTGTAACTCATTCACGGTCGAATCATCACCTAGAACATCATCTCCAACTATTGCAGATGACATGATTTCCCGCATTTTAGGTATTGGTTGAGTCACAGTATCACTACGAAGGTCTACTCGGTCGCTGGGGTAATGTCTCATGAACTGGCCATGAGGTTATTACATATCAAATAAGTGATAATTGCTGTAAATAGATTAAAATTACTTCTTTTCTATTTTTCTACGCTTCTTACCTGATTTTTTAGCTTGAGGCTTAGAACCAGGTCTTATCAAAACGCTGATTACCACTAGTGCAACTGCTACTAATCCACCTATTAAGGCGAATGTAGGAATTCCCGAATCTTCCGAATTATCGTTACATGATGATTGTCCAGTTAGAGGCTGAGATTCTCCACTAGGGCAAGCGGTCTGTGAAACCATTCCGGGAGAAGCGACATAATAATTTACAGATGCGAGAATACATTCAGTTGATGACATCAATAGTTGATAACTTCCTATATCACAAGGAGTTTCCTCGGTAGATGCTGCAGAATCGACATAATGGCCCCTAGCGGCCGATATACAGGAAGATTGACCTGTTAATGGCTGATATTCTCCAGGCTGACAACTAATTTGCTCTATCGAAGAAATATCACTTGAATAGTATCCTGCATCTGCGAGAACACATCCCGATTGACCTGATTCACCTTGATAAGAACCTGCTAAACAAGGAGATGGGGACGTGGCCCCTTCAGGAGAGTATTCTCCTGGATTTGTATTCAAGCATTCGGAGGACCCGGTCAGAGGTTGATACTGACCTGCGGGACAGATGATTTGCATGGCCTGACCCTCGGAAGGTACATGATACCCAGCATCAGATTGTATACAACTAGTAGAGCCTGTCTCGGGTTGATATGAACCTACTAAGCAAGGCGTCTGAGTAGAAGACATAGTCGCAGAAGCAAAATATCCTGCATCTGTATCCAAACATTTCTCCTGTCCTGAATTTGGCTGATATGTTCCTTCCATACATTCAATTAAAGATGTTGAGGCAGTATTTGGAACGTAGGTTCCGCTAGGAGATTCTAGGCAGAATGTTTTTCCAGAAGATGGTTGATAATAGCCAACATCACATTCGACTTGTTCTGAAGAACCGGAATTCTGTACATAGTGACCCGGATCTGCTGATAAACAATCATCAGATGTAATGGAATTACTATTTGAATTATACATCCCCATAGGGCAAGCTGTTTGAGTACTTGCTCCTTCATAATCAACATAATTGCCTGGATCGGCTATAACACAGTCTGAAACACTACTAGAACCTGATTGTGGATTATAGGTTCCCGCGTTACAAGCTGTTTCTGAAGAAGAACCGGGGTTATCGACAAAGTAACCAGGGTTCGCAGTTATACACAAAGTAGAGCCGAATTCTGGTTGATAGGCCCCTGGAGAACAAATTTCTTGCATCGTCGCATTACTACCTGGTACAAAATGCCCCAAACTCGCGCCTATACAAGATGAAGCCCCAAAATTAGGTTGATATGATCCTGGTTCACAACCAGTCTGAATTAAAGAACCCATATTTGTAACATAATATCCAGGAGAACTTGGCATACAAGAAGACTGTCCTGAACTTGGTTGATAATAGCCACTAGTACACATCATCTGATCAGTAGAATTTAAATTTGGTTCATATCCAGGGGAAACATCAATACAACTTATTTGTCCAAAATTGGGCTGATAGGTTCCTAAAGGACAATTTTGTTGAGATATCGAAGCTAGAGAGTTCACAAAATAACCGGGGGAGGCTTCATTACAGTTAGATTGTCCAGTATTAGATTGATATGTCCCATAATCGCATTGAACCTGGGAATGATATAACGAGTTTGTACTATAATATCCCATATCTGAATCTACACAAATACCATCATAATTAGGGTCATAGCTACCATCTGGACAGCCATATGGTAAGTTGTCAAGTATTGCAATCATTGAATCAGAGTCGAGATCCCTATCAGGTATGTGGATTCCACCCAATCCTTGATAACTTTGTGGACCAATATAATCAGATGTTAAATTTATGTTATTTTCATTATAATCTTCCCAAGACTGATTCCAATTCCCATCCCCCATCTGCCCTCTGTATGATTGCCCCCGACAAAATACATCTGTATGGTTATGAGTAGTTATGTTGGAGTCCGTTTTAATTCCACAAACTGTGTCTCCATTTAGTGAAATTGCTATTACTGATAAATTATCTTCGATAGTTAATGGAGACTCCTGTCTTGGATCATCTTCATCATAGTTCCCAAGTTGCCCCCATTGATTGGCACCCCAACAATATGGGATATTCTCTTCAGAAATTACACAGTTAAGATTGTATGCTGTTTCTAGAGAAATCAAAGTAATATTAGGACTCAGATCTATTGGAATAGGTGCATTTTGGTAATACAAATTTCCAGTTCCAAGTTGGCCTTGATCGTTCTTTCCCCAACACTTCACTATTTGAGTTTCGTATAATGCACAAGAATGTTCATTTCCAGTAGCTACAGCAATTACACCACTATCGACATATTGAGGAGTTGGATAATTGCCAGTAAGAGTTGAACCTATACCTAGTTGGCCATATGAGTTACTACCCCAACAAAATAGATCCTTAGTGTCAATGATTCCACAGGAATGGCCCATGCCAGTTGAAATTGAGATTATTGAATAATTAGCAGGAAAATTTGAGTCATCTACTATTGATGGAGTGTAGCGTCCGTTATTAGAATTACAGCCTGCAGGTGTTGGATTATTGGTATTGGAGTTCCCCGAGCCACTCCCCCCAGAACAAATAGTTCCGTCTCCTAATTGGCCGGCATGATTCCACCCCCAGCATAGTCCTTCACCAGTATCTAAAATTGCACAGAAATGCCCTTGATTCGCGTCAGATAAAGATACAGCAGTTTTTCCAACTGGTAGAGAGACTGTAGACGGTCGATGATTTGTGGCTGAATTACAAGCAGTTGCCCCATTATCAAAGCAAACATCAGTACCCGTACCTAATTGACCAAACTCGCCACCGCCCCAACACCATATATCGCCATTTTGTTCCAAGGAACACGTGGACCAAGCCCCGGCTGAAACCTCAACCATTCCACCAGATAGATTACCAACTACCCAAGGGCCTGCTTTCCCTGCTGGAGTTTCGGGGTTAGCACCTATTCCTCCTCCCAATCCTCTTTTTCCTTGAGCATTATTACCCCAACATACTACTCTTGTATCTTCAGTTATCACACATTGGGTCCACCCGCCTGAACTCAATGTAGAATATGAATAAACTGAATCTTCTTGGTAACCTGCAAAGCTTACATTAGAATGTGAGAAGAACTTTGTCTCTCCGTCTTCGAGTTCCTTATTTTCATTGTTAGGTATAGCAGATAAAGACATCCCAAGTAACGTAATAACTATAAAAATTGAAGCAAATGCGGATTTAGAAGGTCTACTCATAGTAATCGGTATAGATTAAACTCTATTAATTTTAGTAAGAATAAACATGAAAATGAAGCATGGGCAAACTAATTTGCTTGATATTGTTCGGACAAACATGACTGAGTCATTCCTATCTGACAATTGTCCACCTATGGGAATATATGAGACACTTTATGCTTTCAAAGATTCATTTGGTAGTTTTATCGGAACAGAAGGGACACACCCTTGGTCACAAGGCTTTCCACTAACCACTCCGTTAGAAAAATTTGATGGGCCATCCCTGCCAGATAGTATTGATGTAACCTGGGAAGATCGTTTCTATCCCAAAGCATGGGGACATCCGAAGTTAAGAGATTCAATTGTAGAATATTATAATTCACAATATGGTTCAAAACTCACCCCTGATAACGTAATGATTTTTGCAGGAGGAAGACCCGGAATATACACAGTATTGGCATTTTTGAAAGATAATGTTCAAGCGAGGATTGGAAATATAGAATGGCCAGCTTATCTAGATATTATGGAACAAACAAACACAAACTTTCAGATTGTTCCGTTTACCAAAGAAAATAATTTCCACCCAACTAATGCAGAATATTTCGACCGCTCTGGTCTAAATGCTAAAACTCGCCTTATGCCAATAATTTCCAATCCTCAGAATCCTTCTGGTCAAACTCGTCATGGAGATGAGCTCCGAGAATTAATCCAATTAGCAGAGCAATCTGGAAACGGTATTCTTCTTGATGAAGCATATGAGATGTTTCATTCACCATCCGTCAGCGGGATACAGTTTGTTAATGATCTTGATAATAGCAACGTATTCATTGCAGGAGCATGTACCAAAGGTCTTCAATCTCCCGGGATTAGAGTTGGTTGGATTATTGCTAGTAAAAAGAATGTTGAAACTCTGTCTAATTACTCAAGTTTTGGTATGGGTGGAGTAAGTCATCCATCTCAATTATATGCAGTTAAATTACTAGAACCAACGCGCGTTGGAAAAGCAAGAAGGGCTGTAGAAGAGCATTATAATTGGCAACGTGAAAGATATGGCAAAGCATTCGAAAAAATGGGATTGGGCGTGTATACAGGCAATGGAGGATTCTACCACTGGCTTGAACTTCCAGAAGGTATGACAAGTAAAGAATTGAATAATAGATTATTCAAGAAAGGTGCCGCTATATTATGTGCTACTGATTGTGATATGGCTAGGCCGCATTCAAAAGACCCAAGTTATATCTCCCCCTATACGAGATTTTTTAGATTCTCTTTTGGGCCTCTGTTGCCTGAAACATTTGAATCAGATATTCAACTATTCACTGAAGTTTTTGAACAATATAAAAAAGATTTGCAACTTTGAACTATACTGCTGGTTCGTAAATATGGTATGCATGTAGAGGCGGTGTATACACGTGAAGATTGATAAGTTCACAATCTGAATTATTGGAAACTCTGTGTATATCTGGTTCATCGGCAGCACAAATCTCTCCTGCTAAATAATCTCTGACTCCCACAGGATATGCAAATCCTTCACCATTAAGTTCGTATGTAGTTTCAGTAGAAATACCAGCTATTATTTTGAAAGCACAATCGCTACCCACATGATCGTGAATAGGAGTTAGTTGACCTGGAGTCCAACATATAGCAACCAATTCATAATGCTCGGTTTTTTTAATGACATTTCTTTGATAGCCATCTTCGGCATAACCAATACAATTCTTAAGAGCCGGAATATTTACTTCGGTTGATATTAATTTAGAATCTAATTCAGCAAGTCCTGGACGTCTTTCGATACTGTCTAGCCAATCTACTAAATTTGATATCCCCTCGCACTCTGATAAAAGCCTATTACGAACTTTAGGGTCTAGTGCGACCTGTTCAACCATATATCTCACAATAGCCGGTAGTTGAAGACTATTACTGTTAATTAGAATCTTTATTTATAGTATATTATTAAATCTAAATTACACTTAGTTTACTAATTATAATCTGGTGTATTTTATTACACCGCTATTCGGAAAAGTACTATAAAAACATATTTTTTACTGTTTTAAGACCCTGTTCTATTATATACTCTCCGAATAACGCGAAAGTACCTACAAAGAGTAGGAGGAAATAATAAAATGGCAATGGATACAAAAGATATGATGAATGAAATGGGTGCAGCTTTTGCTGTTACCTGGCTAGTAATGGGCATGAGTGTCGTAGGAGACAACGGCGTAGAACTAGTTGGAATTGGAATGACCGGAATAATGGCCGTCGCAGCACTTGGTGTTGCATGGATGGCTTTCGCTGGTGCACACATTTTACCACCAATAACATGGATGCACATAATGACAGGCGATATGACCGATCAGGACGCTTGGATGGCTAATGGTATGAAATTGTTAATGCAAGTAGTTGGCGGTGCTTTGGCTCTAGTAATGATGACAAAGATGGGCGGCGATTATGATAATTATGTGACATATGAAATGGGTGTTGCTGCGGAAGAAGTAACAACAGAATATGTGTTTGATATCTTCACTTTGGCTGGCGGTGCTGCTGCGGGTGCAATACTATGGTGCATTCATACAAAATCAGGTAGTCCTTGGGGTACTGCGATTGGCGTAGTTGCAATGAGTGCTTTTATTGGTGCAGAAACATCAACAGATATGGCATCAGAATTAATGAATGAAGCAGAGAACCTTCAAGCTATGTTGATGACATGGATTATCACGGGTGTTTCAGTAGGTGCTGGTGCAATGCTCGCAATGAAAATCGATGAAGCAATGGAATAAGTAAAACATTGATTTGAATTAACGTAAGGCGGACTGGGGGGGGTAAATACCCTCCAGTTTAGCCGAATTAAAACAATTAACTGGATAATCTTGCAGTTTAATATTCAATATTGTAGATTATTTCACCAAAGGTAAGCTACTTGTTATCTGATCTATGGATGAGCGAGGACCTGGCCCTATACCGACAACAGTTACTGTTCCTGAAGGAATTTCTGTATGTCCTGCATCTTTAACCATATAACAAATTAATCCTGCTTCATTGGCTTCTCCGAATATTCTTTTTAGATTATCAAGATTACTAGCACTGCAAACGATTTTTCTTGCGCCATTAGAACGATACTTTTCTAATATCTTAGGGGCAATTCGTTTTGCTTTGAGTATGCATTCTGCAGTTGCGTGACTGCACTGCGCAGCAAGTTTACCTTTCGATAATGTAAGATCACTTCTAGTGACTAATACCATTGTCTGTTCATTAGTTTGAGGCAAGTTCAGGCACCGCCTTAGGAGTTGTAAGGTTAGTATGTCTGTTCATTAATTCACTTAGTGGATTTGCAAACCAAGCAACAAATACGACATTTCCGACCACATGTAATAAGTCAAAGAAAAATCCATTTAAGAGATAGATTAGGAAGAATGATGTGTCCACATTGTGGAGGATACTCAAGGAAACTGTCCAATCAAATAAGAATCCAGAAAAGGCTGCGAAAATTGCAAGATTTGTTATATTTAGTTTTTCATTTTGGATGAATTGATTCCTTAATAAGGCTGCTAATATCCCTACAGATGCCCAACCAATTATTTGGTAGTTAGACCAAATACCATGTTCTAGTATTACGTTAGAAGAAAGCGTGACTATAGTCGCAAAGGCTATTGAATAAGAAATGCCAAAATAAATACCTACCATTATTGCCAAAAATGTGACTGGTTGGACGTTCGGAATTGGATTTAACAGTAATCTTCCAGAAATTGCTAAAACTACTAGGATTGTAAAAATTAAACCGGGTTTCTTCGACTTAAACTTACTATCTGTAAATATCAATGAAGCTACGGCAACAGTTACTATCACCAAATCTAGAACAAATTGTTCATTGGGAGAAAGAGTTGCTGCATGCGCATCGAATAACATAGGTAAGCAGTCCAATGTGATTATGTTATTGATGATTACTCTTATTCAATCTTGAAGATGGGAAAAATATACAATTTTTATTGGATGCAATGATTGTTAAATCAATAAACTCTAATCTGCCAAGTAAGTACGGTATCATCATTCAATGCCAGATCAGAAATACCAACCATTGAGTATGCTCCATCATTTAATATTTCCCAATATGCTCCTGAAGACCAATCTTCAGCACAGGTATATACTTCACAAGGAATTACTCCTCCGATAGAATCTACCATTATTCCAAAAGAAAATTCAGTGGCATTTAATGCAAGATGGCTTGGTCTTACTTCGACTGCAGCATTCAGTAAATCTATACCCACATCATATCCTTCAAATCCGCCAACACAAGCGCCGGTTGAATTCGAATTTCTATCTGTTTTAAAATCCGTACCATCATAGTCTATGTGGTGTCTACCATCAGCGAATTCGGATGGAGATGCCCCCTCAGGAAAATGGAAGCAAACCACTTGCTTACCATTCCAGATATCTGGTAAGCCATGATGTGGGTCTTCTTCATTATCTACTAGCTCAGAAGTCATTCTACTCCATTCATAAGATAATGTACTTGATGAAAGTAATAGCATGACAAGAAATATTAGTGAAGCAAATTTTAGCCTATACTGATCTTTAGAAGCTAAATATCCTAATAAACTCGTTACAATTATCACAGCAATCGTTGTGACTAAAGTAGACATGGAAACCGTACGGGTTGTATTAAAGTAAATTAATATTAACAAAGATAAGATTGTCAGAAAAATTACTTTTCGACTTGCTTGATTTTTTCCAATAAAATCGAATTAACTAATTTACCATCTGCAGAGCCTCCAAGATTTGCCATAACCATCCCCATTAATGGACCTACTGCGGCCATTCCCTTATCCTTGATGAAATCTATCTTATCCGAAATTATTGCATCAATTACTTCCTCTACAGAAGAACTGTCAGCAGGGACAAAACCTTCGATTTCAGCTGTTTTAGATAACCAATCTATTTTTTTATCGAATGTAGAAAAATCTTCATCAGGACTCAATAAATATTTACAACCCATAGGGACTATTCCTTCTCTAGTAAGGAACCCTTGTTCTTTTGAATAAACTAATAGTGCTAATAATTCCCAAGGTACATTTGATATCGGTATGTCAGATTTTTTAGAAATTTCAGATCTTGAATTGTCTAATAAAATTGATGCCCAGGGCTTAGCTGGAAGAATGGGAGATGATAACTCATTGTCAGTTAATCCTGACACAAATATATCGTCTAATTCATTCCCCAATATTGCTTCAACCTGGTTACTTGAGATATCATATTTTTGTAGTCTCAACAACCTCTGCTGCTTATTCATAGGTAAATTGGTACTAATTGCCTCCCATCTGCGAGATTCTAAGTTCAATATTTGTATATCAGTTTCAGGATACATTCGTGCACCACTAGGTAATGGCCGCATAGCGGTAGTAGTTCCATCATCCGGAGAGCCTTTTCTAATTACGACGTTGCGAACTTCGCCTGGTATTCTGTGATAGGCTGATCTTGCTCTGAGTAGGGCTGATTCAAGAGCTAATTCTGCCTGCCAACTGGGTGCTACGCACAAAATGAAAGCATCAGATTCAGATAATGACATTGCTTCTCTTACATTATTGACATCATTTTCTGTAATGCCATAAGCAGGTAATTCATCAGAATGGAAAATACCTGCTACTCCTGCTTGCTTTGCAGAACTTGCTAACTCTCTTCCAAGACGAGGTAACTGTGAGCCTTCTTCATCTATTTCTTTACAACCAATTTTCCCTGCAAATCCTTTCAGTTTTAGACCCATAACAACAGATTCTGATCGTAGTGAATTTTGTATCATTTGGGATGAAGAATTAGTAAAAAACGCAGTCAAATCTTGAGTCTTAAATGGGAGTCTAGATAGGGCGGATAGAGCAACTCTATTCTCAACTGCTTTTGAGTCCAATCTACGATCTGGAGGTAAAAGAGGAAGTTCTGCTTCTTGCCGTAATTGATTACATAACCGATACATGTGTAATTGTCTGGCCATTTCTATACGAATTATTTTAGGAATCCAATCTAAATCTTGACAGCCTTTTATTTCTACTCTTACACCACAAGCAATACTGACATTCAGATCTTGTCTAATAGAGCCCAATCCTCTCCTAACTAAACGGGTATCACGTAAAATTGTACCAAGGTGCAAAGCAACCTCTTTTGCGTGTTCAGGAGTCTGAATATCTGGGGCTGTTGCAATCTCGACTAAAGGCATTCCAAGTCTATCTAGAGTATAGTAAACCACCTCGCCCTCTCTGGTTAATTCACTCCCTAATTTTCTAGCTGAATCTTCTTCGAGACAGACTACGTCAATACCTACCGCGCCAACATCGGTTTCAATTACTCCATCAGTTGCGACTAATGTTGTTCTCTGAAAACCGCTAGTGTTGGAACCATCAACTACCGTTTTTCGCATAGCCTGCATAGAAGATACTGGTTTGGCTTTCATCATTGCCGCCATTGTCAATACTGCATCGACAGCATTATTGTCATGATTCAAGGGTGGTGCCTCATCTAACTCAATCAAACCAGCGTTAGGGGGTTGAATGTATACAAAAGACCGGTTTCTACGTGATTCGAAACGTGCGGTGATATCTATTTGACCACCTTCTCCTTGGGCTGCTCTTAATTTTCTTTGTGAACGTGCCCAGTTATCGGGTATTTCATTTAGTGAATAATCGAACAATTGGCTAGGCATACGAGAGTGCAATTTTCCTGTATCTAATTGTTGATGGATCTCTAAACCACACATAAAACCCAGACTTTGAGGGTCTAAATTACTCGGAGAATTGATGTCTCCTCGTGGCTCCATATTAATCACGACTGGGTTCTCTTTCATAGGATGAACGGGGCTAAGCAAAACTATATTCATCATTTTTTGGTTGGAATAATATTCCACTAGTACGCATTTGTTGGATGATTCTATCAACTGTTGATTCGTCTATTTTTTTGGCTAATGCTCTATTGTAAATTGCAGAAATCGTGGCTACATTACCATTTTCAGTGCAAATATCACGAATTAAATTTTTAACAATCACACTAATGTTTCTCTGTTTAACAGATGTTCCTGAAAATTCAGACTCATCTTCTATTCCGGATTCTTCTCTCCAATGCTTGAATACTGCTAGTGCTACCTTCGCATCTTCGGCTGTGGCATCTTCACGAAGGAACATTCGTGCATGAGCCTCTGTAAGTCTGATTAGTGCCTCCAACGCCCTAGCAGTAATTGGAACTACATTTGATTCTCCACCTTCATCTGTATCTTCTCGTCCGTAAGATTGTCTTTCTTGGACATAATACTCGAGAATTAGTGCCATGACATCTTGATCTATGTTAGGATGGTAATTTCTTTTAGCGAATGCGATATACTTTCTAAGGAAAGATTGACTAAGGTGTTCTGTCCCATCAACTCCTTCCTTAATGATCTGTTCTTTATCTTCTTCAACAGGATCCATTGCGACAAATTCATCAATAAGAGCTTCGGGAACGCCTCTTGTACGACTACGTAGAATATGTTTAGCAATCATTTCATCATTTTCTGCTTTAACCTCATCTCTCATCATCCAAATTATGTCAAATCTAGAAGCCAGTGGAGCCTCCAAACCTGTTTCCTTGAATGAACGTATGACGCTAGTATTAGCCGCACGGTTTGAGAAACGACCATCTTTCGGGTTAGCTGCGGCAATAATTGCACATCTAGAAGGTAAAGAAGCAGTTATTCCTCCTTTGGAAATATCAATTCTCTGTTGTTCCATTGCTGGATGCATGACCTTCCTATCATCATCAGATATTTTATCAAACTCATCAATAGCAGCTAATCCTCTATCAGATAATGGCAATACTCCTGCTTCCAAAGAGAACCTTCCATCAGCAAAGGTATCTCTAACTGCTGCGGCTGTTAATCCTGCACCGGAAACACCCCCTCCTGATGCAAACTTGCCGCGGGGAGAAAGTTCTGAAACGTAAGTCAATAGCTGAGATTTTGCAACACCTGGATCTCCCATTATTAGAATGTGGATATCTCCTCTAGTGCGAGTCCCGTCTGAATTTTTTCTTGAAACACCACCGAATAATTGTAGCGCGAGTGACCTTTTAACGAAATTCATTACACCCGTTGAAAATATAGAAGGAGCTATTGAATTCTGCATTAAACGAAGAAGATCTTCTCTTTGAGATATTGCTAGTATTTCTTCTTGTTCTTCGTCTGTAATCTTAATTTCTGTGAATGGAACTGATTCATGTTCAGAACTAATTAAATGATATATTATATCGAACATAGGTGTTTTCTTATTTTTTATAACCTCGCTATATACTACTGGAATCATATTAGCTACTATTCTTTGACCTGGTAAATGCTTGTTCACTAAATCGCCCTCTAGAAGCACTTTTGCACGACCTGGTTGAGCTCCGCTTTCAACAGATTCTGGCAATTCTTGAATTTCTATCCATTGATTATTTATGAGTCTTGAAACATTGAATACTAGATTAAAACGGGTTGCTCCGCCTCTACCAGCATTTTCTCCACATCCTCCTTGATCTGTAGGGAGACAACGAATTGGTTCAATTAGTTCTCTCTCATTATTTTGAATTATTTCTTGAGTAACTCCACAGGCTTCACATTGGAATGCTGCAATATGCATTCTAGGTTTAATCTCTGAAATCTTGATTACCTGGACATCACTACTACGGAGTTTTTCAATATCCGAGGAGCCTATTTCCCTAATCGCTCTACGGCTATCCCTAGGTAATTCCCCAACTCTAAGTATCACATCCAAGTCTTCTCCACGTTCTCTACAAATTTCTCTAAGTGTATCTTTACCAGTGTTTAATATTTGTCTTGGAAATTGTAAAATATCTTCTGCAAAGTCTGGATCAAAGGCCTGTAATTCGTGAAATGGTATGGAAAGAGTAGGGGTAGGGGACTGTTTAGAAAGTAAAGTAAAAATCTCTGTTTCTTTAGCCTCTAAAAAGAAAGTTTTCCAACGAGCAGAGGAGTCATGTGCTGCCATCGTCATTCTTCTTCATCTCCGGGCTTTACTCCGAAGTACTTGCAGTCTATAACCAAATTGGATGATTTGGGATACCCCCTCATTTCTATTGGAGTTCCAAAGTAAAATCATGAATAAAAAATCTAATATTAAACTTCCACTGGAACATTTTCAATAAATCGCCGAACGTAAGAAAATTAAAGAGCGTTGGATTAAAGTTTATGACTCCTAGCGGTATACATGGAATTTAGTAGAATAGGCGACGATGTTCTTTTGAGATTAGACCCAGGGGAAGAAATACATCAATCTATTCAGAGTCTTTCGAAACATGGTATTGATTGCGCGGTAATTACCAGTGGGATTGGGAGAGTGAGAGATATTCAGATGGGATATTTAGATTCAGATGGGATTTATCAAACCTTAGTTCATGAAGGCCCAATGGAATTGCTGTCTACACAAGGCAATCTAGCTCCTGGACCAGATGGACCTTTTACTCACCTACATACTCTAATGTCAGATAATGGCCATTCAGTACATGGAGGACACCTATATCATGCAACCATACATGTAGTTGGTGAGATACATCTTCGAGTATTAGATTCTAATGCTATGAAGAGAGAACCGACTGATACAGATTTTGTCGCACTAAAATTCTGTGATTTGGAGTGATAAAATGAAAGTTCTTTGGGCTCATGGACTTGAGGGCAGCCCTAATGGTTCAAAACCCACTTGGATTGTAGAAAATCTTGGTTGGAATGTTATTTCTATCGATATGAGCAAAAAAGGTTGGACGATTGCTGAACAAACAAAAGTGGTTTCCGATAAGATTTCTGAAATTGGAGATTTTGATTTAATTATGGGATCATCTTATGGAGGACTGGCAATAGTAAATGCGGCTAATGAATTAGAACATAAAGATATGAGGTTGGTATTGATGGCTCCAGCATTTGGTTTAGCAGAAAATTTCGAAAATATTGTAGGAGAAGAGGGACTGAATGAATGGGAAAATAGAGGTTTCAGACCTTATTTTCATCATGGACTAAATAAAGAAATTAAATTGAACTGGGATTTTATGATTAGTGCTCAAAAGATGTCATGGCCTGAGATAAAACATCCAACAGTAATAATACACGGCCTGTCTGATGAAATCGTACCAATAGAATCATCTAGAAAAGTCGCTGAATCTAGTTCAAATGTCGAATTGATTGAAGTTGAGGACGGCCATCGCTTAGGGAACTCTCTACATATCATACCAATTGCTGCAGAAAAGGTATTATCGAAGAAATAGTTTCTACATTCATTAATGTGAACCGAGGAAATATTCCCCTATCTCTGGATCAGTTAAAATATGCTGAGCGTCTCCTGAATGAACCACTTTTCCTCCTGCAAAAATATATCCTCTATCTGAGCGGGCAAGACTTAAACGAGCATTTTGTTCTACAATTAAAACAGTAATTCCTTCATCCCTTAGGGCGTCTATCCGTTCAATGATTTGTTGTTGATACAGAGGGCTCAATGCAGCAGTTGGTTCATCTAATAACAGAAACTTAGGATTAGATATCAAAGCACGTGAAATTGCTAACATTTGTCTCTCACCACCCGATAGTGAGGCGGCCAAATCATGGACTCTTTCCTTTAAGTCAGGGAACATATTCAAAGCGCGCTCAATTCTTTCATTGAGAACTAAATTAGAGAGGCTATTTCCACCCATCTGGAGATTTTCATAAATTGTTAGAGAGGGAAATACATTATCCACTTGAGGGACATATGCAATTCCTCTATTTACTAATTGATCAGTGCGCCAACCAGATACATTTTCATCATTATGAAGTACATCTCCGGAGTAGTAACTAGCTATTCCAAATATTGTCTTTATAAAAGTAGATTTGCCGCACCCATTTGGTCCAATAATCGTAACAAATTCACCCTCCTCTACATGCAAATCAATATCGTACAAAATCTGTACTGAGCCATATCCTCCATTGAGTCCTTTTACATCTAACACTCTACTCATTATACTCACTCCTCTTCTCCTACAGAACCGAGATATGCTTCGATTACTGCCCTATTAGATTTCACTTCTTCCGGAGTTCCTACCATTAGAACCTCTCCTTCATTCATAACAATAATTCTATCAACTCCTTGCCTAAGAATAAAATCCATATTGTGTTCTATAATAAGAATAGAAATTCCAGTCTCGTCCACTGTTTTTCTTAGATTATTGAAGATTTTCATTGCTAATGGACCTGCTACACCTGCTACGGGTTCGTCGAGTAAAAGTAATTTTGGAGAACCCATTCTTGACCTCCCAATATCAACTAATTTTGACTGCCCACCGGACAATTCACTTGCTAAATTTTCGGCCATATGGGGGACTTCTAATTCTTCTAAGATGTTATATGCCTCTTGTAATCTTTCTTCTTCTGCTTTACGAGAATTGGGTAACAGTAATGACTTAATCATACTCGGAGAAAATTGATTTCTTGGAGGTACTAATAAATTTTCAATAACTGTCATTTCTCGCCAAAGACGAGTGTGTTGGAAAGTTCTTGTCATACCTAAACTATGGATTTGATCGGGGCGCATCTTTGATACATTTTTTCCATAAATTTCTATTTTCCCTGTTGTCTGCTCCAATAAGCCGCTAATACAATTAAATGTTGTTGATTTGCCACATCCATTAGGTCCAATAAGCCCTACAAATTCGCCCTCAAATATTTCAAAAGAAACATCTTTAACTGCGACAAGCCCACCAAATTCCTTACGGAGATTTTCTACACGAAGAACTGGTTGCACTACTTATCATCTCCTTCTGATATTACAATGCTTTTCACCATTAATTCTTTTTTAGGTCTAAATGGTACTTCGGGAATCAATCCTTTGGGGTTTAATTTTAGTGAAAATAGCATCAAGCACCCAATGAGTAACACTTTTACATAAGCCATATCAACTTTCAATATTCCTCCACTGAAAGATTCGGTGATTGATCTTTCTCCTAACATAATTAGAGTAAACAAGAAAACGAAAGTCCCAGATAATCCAATATCAGTAATTAGTCTACGTTGTAATATAAGTCCTACTAAACTAATTAAAATAAATATCTTACTAGCTTCCCATTGATTAGTAATTGACCATTGGAATAGTCTATCGATGCTATCGGCGGTAGAATGGAGAGGAAGATCGGAAGAACCTTGTGCTGCAACTAAAACATTGAATACAAACTCCATTAAAACAATTATAAATGCACCAATTATCATACCTTTATTATTTGCTTTTCCTCCGATGATAAATGCAGCCCAAACCAAGAAAGTTGAGCGGGCTGGGGCCATTATTGATGGATCGAAGCCGGTAAGTTTCCATGCCCAAAAAGCTCCTGCTAAACCGGCAATTCCAGCACCTAAAGCGAGACTGGCTGCTTTGTGCTTGAGAATATCATGGCCATGATGTTGAGCAACTTCTTCGTCTTCTCTTATTGCTTTCAAAATTCGCCCCCAAGGAGAGGATAAGAGAGTTTCTAAAAACCACCAAATCAGTAAAACAGACAAAATTCCCATTACTGCTAACAAAAACATGTAGGGAGCTGGTTCTATTATACCATTAGAATCACTAAGGTTTAAGAATTCGCCAACCATATTAGCCGGGCCATTAACTAATTCATCGCTTCTGCAAGTATCGGCACTGATATAATCAGAATTTGGCCCGACAGAGATGTCAGGACCGCAGAACCACCAATTTTTTAGTGGTAAGGTATACTTAGAAATACCAATTGCTGAACCAATTGAGCCAACTCTCAACAAAGGCTCTCCAGCCAGTAATACTCTGACAATTTCGCCTAAAGAGATTGTCACTATAGCAAAATAATCCATTCTTAATCTAGCAGTTGGATAGGCAAGGGCCCAACCAAAAGATGCTGCAAGTAAGATAGCAAAAATTGTCGCGGGAAATACTGGCCAACCATAGCCATGAACCTCAGTTGGGGCAGTAAGAATTCCTACAGTAATGGCTCCAACACCGACAAAGAATATCACCCCAAAATTAACCATGCCAGTTATTCCTGTATGTAAGTTCAATGAAAAAGACATTAAAATGAAAATTGACAGAGTTAAAAGTATGTTGGAAACTTGAAGGGTTTTATTAAAATTCCAATTTTCGGAATCAGAAATAGGAAGCCAAATCATAAATAGAAACAGTAAAGATAGTAATAAAACGAAAGTAATATTTGATCCGAAAATACTTTCTCTTCCATACCTTAGACGAGTTTCTAAGATTGGGAAATTCTTTTTTGTTGATAAAATTAAACCTTGATATTGTAAATTCACTATATTAGAAAATGAAGAGAAAATCGGACTGATTAAAGTATTAAATGTGGAAGTTACTCTATTGAAAGATTTATCAGCCATATCAAAGAAAATATGAATAAAATTTGTAAAAGATGTATTAATCGATTGGAAAGTTGATATTGATTTTTTAGAGATTTTATTGGGACTTTCATTGGAAATAAATTCTATACATTGAAAGAGAGCAAGCGCATAAATAATTATAGGCAATAAAGGCCATAGTATACTATCAAATGAAGATAAGAAATCAACAAACCAAATCTCTTTTTCCATTAAATTAAACCAAGAAATATCAATATCCGACAATGTGTCCGCGAAATATGGAGAGTCTTCTGGTTGTAAAATTTCGTCATTTCCAGTGATAAGGCCGATATTTGAATCAACTTGAGAATTGGCAATACAAGATTCAGAACACGCGCTTGGAGAAAATGAATTATTTTTTATGAAAAGTAAAATACGGTGTATTGCATAACCGCCTAATGATAAAAATGCCATATTTTGAGCTTTATCGGTTCTGTTATTCCACCAATTATGCAGTCCCAATAAAGCAGTCGGCGGGAAAATTGCTAATAAAAAAGTTATTTTTTCAGACGGTTTTTTATTTTGTCCGGATTGCCTCCTAGATTCTTCCTTTGCTCTTTTTGTCCTTAATCTATCGACTTTCCATTTTTCATAAGAATCACCAATACCCTCTGGCATAATCATCAATACTGCAACTAAGAAAATGTAAGGCATTACTCCATCCATTGCAGTATAATTTGATCTTTCTAAAGGACTACCAATGCCAATCAAAATTGGAGAAGATAAAGCGCGTACAAAACCGATGATTAAAGAGGCAACAATTGCTCCTGGTATTGATCCGATTGTCCCCAGGACAATGACTGCGAATGAGGGTAAGAGAAGAGTGAAGGCAGTTTCAGGATTATACCGCAGAGTGATAGCAAAAATTGCTCCTCCAATCCCAGAAATTCCTGCCGATAAGAATGCACTAGTTAATTGGATTTTCTCGACATTAATACCGCTACTGGCAGCTAATTCAGGATTATCTGCAACAGCACGCATCTTTCTTCCTAGACGTGTTTTTGTAAGTAGCAAAAGTAAAATAAATACTGAAGAAAATATAACAACAGGGACTATGCCTTTGTAATAAGCATAGTTTGTGGTTGCTTGAGTGATACAGTCAATATTAGTATCATATAGTTCGAAAAATGGTCGAGAATCTTCACTGACTATTCTTGATAGTATAGGTTCACCCGTTATCTCATCAATTCCAGTTTGTTCACAATTGTAATGATTATATGTTTGGCCAGATTCTAAATTTCTCTGGCCTAGATTGAAACGAAACTTGGAGGTTGGAATCTCCCAACGCATAGTTGGCATACGCCAATCTGCATCCGGTTCGAACATGTTCCTAGAAGCACCAAATCTTAGATATGTTAGAGCTCTAAGAATTAGTGCTACACCTAACGAAGCAATCATCATAACTTGAGGTGAGGCATTCTGTTCGCGAAATCCACGGTATACAAGCCTGTCAATAATTATTCCAGCTATACCTGTTAAAATAAATGCGCCAATAAGAGTCCAAGAAAGTACAGACCATGTTAGTACACCATCTCTAGGAGCGTCATACATAGGAACAAAATAATCGCTCCAAACTAGAATCATGGCTAGATACATTCCTATCATAAAGAATTCAGATTGGGCGAAATTTCCATATCTTTGTACTTTGTAAGTCAATGTTAGGCCGATAGCTATTGCAAGATATGTAGATGCCCAGGTTAAAGTTCCGGTAGAGATTGATACCAAATCAAGTGTAATTGTTGCACGTGTATTCAATCCTTGAAGTAATGCCTCTAAAGTAACAAAAACTATGACTAGTAAAAATAGCGGAGACATCATAATTAATATTGTTCTTACATTACTTTTTGGGAGGTCATCAAAAAACATTTTTATGAATAAAAAACCAGCACTTATTGATTCTAATATCTGCATTAACCAAATCAAATCATTAGGTAGATTACCAAAAAGTAAGATATCGATTAAATTTATTGTACCATTACCATATGTTAAACCTAGAATAAGGGAATCAAAAAAGAGAAATGAGATAATAATTATTCTTTTCTTAAATGACGTTAATTGATAATAATTTTCTCGTATCTGCTGGAACATTACCTACACGCACACAATTGAAGACAAATTAAATTAAAAAAGGGCAGTGTGGCGGTTTTACCGCCACACTGCTTTACGTATCTTGGCTATCTATTGATAGTTCAAGACAATCCGTTAATTACATCCCAAGTACGGTTACAGTCAAAGGAAACGCCATCTGAATCTTCAGTAAAGTCTCCAACACAGTATCCTGATCCTGGAACATCCCCGTTAGACAGGAATGAAATATCGCCACTTGCACCAGCTAAACCTTGTCCAGTAGCCATGATTACCTGGCTCAATGTTGCACCTGGTGAAGCCATTTGTGCAAACGCTGATAATGCCATTAAAACAACACTGTCGAATGCTTCAGCAGTGTATATTCCTCCTGCACAATCAGGTACTTGTCCGCACAGAGCAGCAAATACTGCCCCTACCTCACCTGTTGACGCAGCAGCAGGCTTAGTAGCAATAATTCCGTTAACACTTGATGTTGCATCAGCAGCTAATCCTTCTTCAGCTACTCCATCTCCGCCATATACTTGGCCGGTCCAGCTTTGAACTGCCATTTCATCAAGGATCATAGCGCCATCTGCTGCGTAGGACACCAATACTGCTGATGTGCAACCATTGTCAACCATAGCTTGCACTGCAGTAGTAAAATCTGTTGCAGTTTGGTCATATCCAAGAGTCTGGCATAATGTACTACCGTCTGCTGTGAATGCTGCTGTGAATGAATCAGCAAGACCTGCTCCGTAGTCATTAGTCATGTGAACTAATCCAACTGTTCCGTCAGCTGGTGCGTTTGCCTTCACTACAGCACTAAGTGCTTGGCCCTGTAAAGCATCGCTCGGCACTACCCTGAAGAAATCAGGATAAGCGGTCGCGTCTGTTAATGCAGGGCTAGTACTTGCATAGGAAATCTGTGGTATCCCTGCTGCTGTAAGCACTGCATTAGCACCCATTGATGCCCCAGAGCAAGCTGCTCCAACGACTCCAACAACACCTGCATCGATCAATGTTTGGGCTGCTGTTGCTGCCGTTGTACCGTCGCAACCTGAATCTTGGTAAATAATCTCAAATTGAACCATGCTGTTCCATCCGATTGTATTTGCGATACCCAATGCAATCTGTGTTGATGCTACGAAACCAGCCGCATATACTGCTATTGGCCCGGTTGCATCATTAAGGAAACCAATCTTTACTGTGGCTCCCATGAATTGTGCTGCCGTCAATCCGTCAGCTACAGTCCATCTCATATCACAATTATAGTAGTCTCCATATGTAGGGACATAATTGAAAGTACAGACATCATATCCACTACCTGATACGTCACCATTAGACAAGAAATCGAGTGTTCCACTCTCTCCTGAATAATCATTACCAACCATAGGTATGTGCATATGCATGTCATTACCATCATCCATCATAGCAGCATGACCAATCATCATAACTGCATCATATGCTTCCAAAGTGTAAATACCTGAAGCACAAGTTTCGTTAGCTGCGCAAACGGCAGAGAAAATACCTGCACCAGTTGCAGCACTAGGATATGTAACTTGTACTCCGTTTGCAGCAGCTGTGTTCGTATAATCAAGAAGTGCAGATTCTCCTGCAATTCCATCTGCACCAAACGTAGGTATCATTGCACCCATTACTGCCATTGTCTCAATTATCATAGCACCGTCTGCTGAATAAGAAGCTAGGACTGCTGAATCACAACCTGCATCAACTACAGCTTGTACTTTATCAGTAAAGTCTGTTGCTGTTTGTTCATATCCTGCCTGTAAGCATATAGAATTACCCATTCCTTCCCAAAAGGATTTGAATGAGTCTGCGAGGCCTGCTCCGTAATCATTAGTCATGTGTATAAGTGCAGGGTTAGAAACTCCGCTTGCAGCTACCATATCTGCCATAGCATCTCCTTGGAGTGCGTCACTTGGCACGACACGGTAGAAATGAGGGTAAGCTACTGAGTCCGACAATGCAGGACTAGTGCTTGCGTAGGAAACCATAGGAATTCCTGCTGCTGAAAGCACTGCATTAGCACCCATTGATGCTCCAGAACAAGCTGCTCCGGCTACTGCTACTACTCCTGAATCTATCAATGTCTGAGCAGCTGTTCCAGCTGTTGTACCGTCACAACCTGAATCTACTTCTACAACTTCGAATGAGTATCCGTCATTGTTAGCAGATAAATCAGCGGCTGCTGTTTGAGATGCGAAAGTGAAACCACCAGCGTAAACTGAAATCGGTCCAGTTGCATCATTCAAGAATCCGATCTTGATTACTGTATCATCTACAGGAGCTTCGAATGTTGGATTAGTATTACCCATGTAGTGTGCTGCAATCTCATCTGCGATTGCATTACCAATATCTACATCGAAACCGACTGCGTTTCCATCAGCATCAAGACTCTCGAACGGAGGGTATGATGTGTCAGAGCAGAATCTTAAATCTCCAGATTCTAGGACGTGTGTTAATCTGCTACCCTCTGTTGCCATTGGGTATGATGTTGCAGTGTTTGCATCAGTATCATCTGTTAGTACTACAGCGCCTTCGAATGTTGCACCGAATATCAAGTCATATTCTCCAGAATCAATCATTGCAGTAATTGCTACATTGAGTGCGTCTAGAAGTTCTGAATCACCATCATCTACAGCGATACCGAATGTTTCATCGGAGAAAGTAACCATTAGATCACCTGATAGTGCTAGAACAGGCGAGTCACCCATTGCATAATCTGCTTCACCATTACTGATTGAAGCAGTTACTGATGGGAAATCCGCATATGCAACAATTGTTGCATCAGGAAGATTATCGTTAGCCCACAAATCTGAAGTTGTTCCAGATTGTACAGCTACGGTTGTACCTGCCATATTTAGATCAAGAGCATCAGTGATTGCTGTAGAACCTGTAGCACCGATTACACCTTGGCTACTTGTGTAGTAACCACGTGTGAAATCGACCACAACTTCTCTTTCATCAGTCTTGGTCATAGCGGAAAGGATTGCGTCACACATCTCTCCGGCGTTCAAGTTGGGGATAATCGGGTCCCAGTCAGAAGTTACGAACACTGCGGCTACATCTGCAGCCGGTGTTAATGTCCAATCTTCCACTATTGGTTCTGGGTCATCGTCATCTCCGCCTAAGCAACCAGCAAATGCTGCTGCTAGCATACTCAGGGTCATCATCATTGCAATTATTTTCTTGTTATTCATAGGATACTCACGTTCCGGTAGGACCTTCGACGACATATAACATTTATAGAGTCTCTTGGGAATGTATCTAAATAACTGTTTTTTGAATAGTTGAGCGGATAATAAATAAAACGCTATAAAATATTAATGCATACGTAGTATGCTGATAAATTATAAGAAAATAACAGACAGAGTATTTCATGCAGTAGTTGTGTCTCGCGAGACCATGGTTGACACCCCAATGGATTATGCATCGTCTGGAGTTGATATAGATGCAGAAGGAGCTGCTGTCGCAAGTTTAGTGGGCGCTCTTTCAACCTCGATTAGGAAAAAGGGCGATTTTGGAGCACCTGTGCCTCTGCCGGGTGGATTTGGAGGAATTATAGAATTTGGAGACTACAGATTAGCATTAGCCACAGATGGCGTAGGTTCCAAACTAATGATAGCAAATGAGTTGCAGAGGTATGATGGAGTCGGAATTGACTGCGTTGCAATGAATGTTAACGATCTTTTGTGTGTAGGGGCGGAACCGATTGCTTTTGTAGATTACATTGCAGTGCCGGAAACTGATACTAACACCCATGCAATACTCGGTAAATCTCTAGCAGAAGCTTGCAATAGAGCAAGAGTTACTCTGGCTGGGGGAGAGACTGCAACATTACCTGGAATTGTAACTGAATTGGATTTATCCGGTACCGCACTGGGTTGGTTTCCAAAGGGAGGTGCTATTACGGGAGTAGGTATCCAGAATGGCGATATAATCATTGGTTTACCTAGTAGTGGAGTACATTCTAATGGCTATACACTTGTTAGAGCCATCGTAGAACGAACCGGTAATTCATTGGCTGAAAAATGTCCTTTTGATTCAAATCATGACAATAGGGTTATTGAAAGATTTGAGGAAGGTGATATTACGTTGGGGGAAGTACTGCTTAATCCTACGAGAATCTATGTTGATCCATTGATAGATTTGATAAAAAAATGTAGAGAAGGAATGGGGCCTTGTGATATCTCAGATATCAAGGCGATGGCGCATATAACAGGGGGTGGACTATCAAATCTTCTCAGATTACATGATGATTTTGGATGGCATATAGATAATCCTTTACCAGTTTTGCCAGAATTTACTTGGTTGGCAGAAAAGGGTTCAGTAAGTAATAGAGAAATGCATAGAACCTTCAATATGGGCATGGGTATGACTATCGTAATCAGTAAAGAAAAGTCGTCTTCCGTAGAAAAATGGTTGAATGAAAGACTGCCTGGAACTAGACGTGTTGGTTATGTTCATGATAAGAGAAGAGAAGTTACACATGCGGACTCCGAGATTGTTTTCTCACATTATTGAATTAGTAAATGGTAATTGTTATGATTGAGGGGATTAGCAATGATACACCTTGAAGGAGCCACACTGATTCAACTAAGTAATGAAATAGAAAACGATGTAATAGGCCCTTCAACGAAAGACTATGAGAAAGTTTTCTACAATCCTGCAATGTCCGGTTCTAGGACCAGAAGTATCATGTTGATGAAGCATATTATTGAGTCGGGATATTTGGGAGATTCAGAAATATATGCAATAGATGGTTTGGCAGCTAGTGGCCTAAGAGCAAGAAGGTGGTTAAACGAACTACCAAAGAAATTGGTAAATAGACTAAGAGTAACTATCTGCGACATAAACGAGAATTCTATAAGAAGGGCAATGGAAAATCATCAAAAATTTCCTCCAAGGAATGGAGGAATAGGTGTCTTGAACGGTAAGCAGGGAGACTTGAGATCTGCGATATTAGACCAAGGATGGCATTGGGTGGATGTTGATCCATTTGGTTCGCCAATGCCTTTTTTAGACACTGCAATTCAATCATTAGCAAAAAAAGCAATTTTAGAAATTAGTGCTACCGATACTGCCGCTTTAGCGGGTTCTTCAAAAACTGCCTTGATGAGGAGGTATGGGGCTAGAATTAATCCTGATAATTTAGCACATGATTCTGGATTGAGAGTTCTCATGGCTTGTGTTGCAAGAACGGCGGCAAAACATGATAGGTTTGCTGAACCGATATTGTCTGTGTGGGATTCACATCATCTAAGGTTGTCTGTAAAAGTAAGTAAATCTGTAGAAAAGGCCAACCAATTAGAAAAAATGTTAGGTTGGAGAATAGCAAGGCCTAATGAAAAAGAAGTAATCGATTCAATGCAAGAGGGTTTGACTCCTATGAGTTCAACTGAATCTTTGCCTATGCATTGTTTTTTACCACTTTCATATCCAGTAAATAGAGAGGACAAACGGGTCTCGGGACCACTTTGGATAGGTCCTCTTGGAGATTCTAGAGTAATGGCTAGTTTTACAGAAGAGGAAGTGACATCCATGTGTACAACGGAATATGATCCAAAAAACCCGATGAATTGGGAGGAGAGAGATTTCGAATTGGAAAGAAGGAAGATCATTCGCAGCATAAAAAATATTAGAAATGAGTCAGAAGTAGTGACAGGAGAATTCCTAATCTTAACTGATGATTTGGCTAGTTGGAGAAATGTTGGATCACCACCAAGTCCTGTTAAAATGATAGAAATAATCAATGAAAAAGGTTTCAAGGCCGGATTATCGCATTATCCAAAACCTTCCTTCAGAACTAATGCACCGTGGGATGTAATCGTTGAATCGCTAGATCTGACTCAGCCACCGATGTAAGACATCTCAATTCGAGGGAGTGCTGCAGTATCTTCTGATCGAATCTCGCTGTAACGATCTTTTCGTCTATGCCAAATAGCAGCTATAGCTGCTTGTAATTCCTCTTCACCTGCACCATTGTGAATTAATGCTCGAATGTCATGGCCACCAGAAGCGAATAGACAAGTGACTAATCTACCGTCTGCTGAAAGACGTGCTCTTACGCAATCTCCACAAAAAGGAGAGGTCACTGATGAGATAAAACCTATTTCACCAGAACCGTCTGAATGTACCCACCTTACGGCAACATCGCTATCTTTTTCTGAGTCAATAGGAATTAAATCAAATTCTTTTTGAAGATGATTTATAATTTTCTCTGATGGAACCACTTGTGCTAATTGCCAACCATTTGTTCGTCCTACGTCCATGTATTCAATAAAACGGACGATAACTCCGGTATGTCGAAAATGATTCACTAACTTGCTGACTTCCTCTTCATTCACTCCTTTCTGAACTACACAATTTATTTTCACTGGTGAAAGCCCTACACGAATTGCTTCATCAATTCCTTCTAAAACTGATTTCACTGAAATATTACTATCTGACATTGCCCTATGGAGTTCAGGGTCTAATGCATCTAAGCTAACTGTTACACGAGTTAGCCCCGCAGAACGGAGAGCCTTTGCTTCCTTTTTCAGAAGAGAAGCATTTGTAGTTAATGCAATTTCAATACCGAGACCTGATAACATCTCAATTAATCTAGGTAGATCTTTTCTCAAAAGAGGTTCTCCGCCAGTGATTCTAACTTTTTCTAAACCTAAAGACATACATGAACGGACTACTTTCTCTATTTCCTCGAAAGATAAAAATGCCCTCTTCGGAAGAAAAGTGTGATTCTCACTAAAGCGTTCCCTAGGCATACAATATCTACATCGAAAGTTGCATCTATCGGTAACTGAGATTCGTAAATCTTTCAATGGTCTACCAAATTGATCTCGGACATCGGAGGGAGGCACGATACCTCGTATAGAACTAGGGTCATGAGTCTTGCCTGTTTGAGGACAGGTTGAATAAAGGGAACCTATTGCAACACATTGAGAAACATGCTAGAGATAACAGAAAAAGCTCAGGAGATGTTAAACCAATACATCTCTCAAGGTGATGATTCTGATGTGTCTGTTCGTATAGAAATAGTCGGAAGGGGAGCAAGTGGGTTCAACTACGATTTACAACTGGTGCCCTTAAAAGATGCAAAAGAGGGCGATTTGAAAACAGAATCAAATGGCCTTAATATTCTAATTGCTGAAAGAAGCGTTCAATACATAGATGGTACTACATTAGATTACAAAGAAACTCTTATGGGAGGAGGTTTTGCATTTGATAATCCGAACCCTCTTTGGATAGATGATTTATCTCAAAGCGTAGCAGATGTAATTGCTGAACATGTCAACCCTGCTGTAGCTTCGCATGGAGGCCATGTAGATCTGCTAGGTGTCGATGATGGTAAGGCATACATTGCTTTTGGAGGAGGCTGCCAAGGATGCGGAATGGTAGATGTAACCTTGAAACAAGGCGTTGAAGTTATGATTACAGATAACGTCCCAGGCATTTCTGAAATTATCGACACTACAGATCATGCGGCTGGAACTAATCCGTTCTACTGATTAGAATACCATCTGTACTTCGTCATCATCATCATCATCACTTGGCGCTGGTAAAGCAGATTTCTGTGCACGATTGAATGCTTCTCTAACTCGCTCCTCAATTTTCCTAGCATCGTCCAATAACTCCTGAATTGGAATTTCTCTGTCTAATAATTCACTTACACCTTCTACGGCAATAAGGGCTGCTCTAGCGTCAGGATACATAGGGTTACATTCAGCCAACAAGGCAGTTACAGAAAGGCCACGGCGTTCTCCTTCTGCAATTAGATACCCTGCAATCCCTGAAACTATTCCCTGTTGTATTCTACGTATTCCAGCGTTGTCGAGTTGTTCTCGACCTACTTGATTAGAAGAAACGCCCCATAACTCGCCTTCTTCTTTTATTCCAAGTTCATTACTAATTACTCCATCGATCACAATTAATCTATCAAAACCACCTTTGGTGAACCACTGTAATACAGTCTCTGCAAAATAAATATCTTTTTCATTGGGAAATTGTATTTCAGAAGTGAATACTCCCACTCCCTCTCCCTGATATACTCTGACGGGATGTTTTGGTACCGAATCATGTATCAAAGCAATCGCTGGAAATTGCGGATGTAACACCGTGCCCATAACATCTAATTTTAGAGATGAAATCAGGTGTGAAGTAGCAATTACTCCTACTGACCCTACAGTTGAGAAACCACATATTGCAGTTCCTCCAAGACGACTGGGATCCGCTTCGGCGTGTAAAACCAAAGGAAATCCTGTACTGCTATCATCTTCCATGTACCTCGCAATTAGTGAAGTATCTTAAATCTCACACTTACAAAATCACTTTTTGTTAAAAAAATATACTAGGATTTAACTAAATTGACTCTTTCCGATGGCATATGAGTCAAAGTGGAAACTCTGGAATTGGCCGTATTTATATCAAAGTTGGAAGCGATATTATTGATTTAACAGGAACGGCTAAAGAAGTTCAAGAAGATTGGTTAAAAATTAAAGATGAAGATTCTTGGGAAGGAAAACTGTTAGCCATAAAAAATGCAAGAGATTCTGCTGTACAAATTGCGGCTAAAAGAGCAGTTCAAAGTGGAATCCCTGAAAGAGGTTCTGCTTTCAGAAGAGTATTAGATTCATGCGAAATTGAGAAAACAGGTGATGTCATTCTTGCAGCGATTCATTATCTAAGATTTGTTGAAAAGGAAACAAATACACCACCAAGAGAATTGAAAAATTTAGTTTCTCAATCAGGAAAATGGGACAAAGAAGATGTAGAAAAATGGAATCTTTCACTCTATATCAATCGAATGTTAGAAGGTGGCGTTACTGGTAAAAAACAGGAGCCTTTCTTAGAATATCCTACAGGTATGCCAAAGAAAAATAGGTATGTGATCCTCACAGATGCTGGGCGGAATTATCTGGAGAGTTTGACACGTGTCTGATAAGGAAGAAAGAGAAGATTGGTCATATACATCTCATATTGGTAAGGATTTGAGAGGAGTTAATCTCTCTGGTGCTAATCTGAAAAGAGCGGTTTTTGATGGGGCAGATCTTGAGGGAGCCGATCTTTCAGGTGCTGATATGAGGAGGGCATCTTTCAAGGGCGCTAATTTAATGAAGGCTGCATTCGATAATGCAGATATGAGAGATGCTATTTTTATTAAAGCTAAAATGAACCTTTCAAATTTCCAAGGGGCTAAGCTTGAGGGAGCTGATTTGAGAGGAATTAGGGGGAGATACGCCATATGGAGAAAAGCGAACTGGTGGGATGCTAAAATGGATGATGGATTAAGAACCGCATTGACAAAAAAATGGCCTAAAGAACTATAATTACTCCTGAATCTTTGAAAGACCTTCACGCATCCACGCAGGTACTGATACTTTCTTAGTTATTTCATCCATACTCGTACAAACAGTGGTTTGTACTGATGTCCAGCACAAAATTTCATCTTGATTGAATATCTTAAAGTCCCAAGTTATTGAGGTGTTTCCGATTCTCTTTATTCTCAATTTACAAGTTGCTATATCTCCATAGCTAAGAGGATGATGAAAATTTGCTTCGCTGTGAACTAAGGGGAAACCTAAACGATAATTTTCAAGAACTTCATTATAATGGATACCGCAAGTATACTCCCATGATTCTTCATAGAAGCGGTGCGCTAAATCCCAAAATCTAGGGTAATAAACAATACCTGCTGAATCTACCATTGGGAAGTCTATTCGCCTAGAAGATAAGAATGTCATAGTAAATGGTAATAGTTTATTGGTTTGAAATCTATGGAACAACAATCTAGAAATTATTATACTTTTAGTGCACACTAAGAAACGTAAATGGCGGACCCACCGCGATTTGAACACGGGTTTAAGGCTCCGCAAGCCCCAGTGATATCCAGGCTACACTATGGGTCCAATAGAACTTCGAGAGAAGGTTCATGTTTAATTCCAACGGTGATAAGTTGGAGAGATTTACATATCCAATGGAAGGATTGTTTTCCAACTTGGTTGGGCCAATTTCTTAGATTTAGGGCCGTCTCTTGGTTCAGGAGTTTTATGTAAAAGAACACCATGCATGCCATCTACATTGAACTTAACCCTTAACTCAAGCATACGATCTCTTTCTATTGTTGCCATCATATCTGAATCTAGTTCAAATGAGGTTCTTGAAGAATCATCATCTTCATTCTGGATACTAAGGATATTGCCATTAATATCTGCACGTGGAGAAAAATCATAATCTCGAGGATTGCTCATAATGACTTTCAGATCTGCAATAAGTCTTTCCCGAATTGAGACTTTGGTTATCTCCATCTCTTTGACCATGGCCCTGCCATGGAGAATTACTTGAAAGGCCTTCCCACTATTGAACGAAGATTTAAACTCCAATTTCTGCAACTCTTGGGATCAAAATAGTAAATTCAACTTCTAAATCCCAATCATTACCTGTGTCGGGGTCGATACCATCTACGGGTAAATCTGGATCACATTGATCTGCCGTAATAGTCCATATCCATTCACCCATACCCCATCTCTGACCAGGTTCATTAAGTAAAGAATAAACGATATCCTCAGCAGAATCTGCTTGAATGTTGTAACCACTTTCTGGAATCTGATTCAATCCATCATATGAGATATAAGCTGAAGCGTTTTCTGTAATATTGTCATGAGTTGTTGAAGTAGATGTTTCCCAACCAGTCATTGGTAAATCGACATGTATTGAAAAATTATCTTCAGGCCATAATAATGGTATTAATTCCCTATCTAATATTAATGAAGCATTAAACTCGATAATTCGAGCATTAAGGCTAGGTTCATGAGTAAGTGAGACCGATTCATCTTGTTCTAGATAATCTGACCAAGAGTATGTGATTTTTTCTTCTTCCCAATATACATAAAAAGTCCTTGTAATTACCATAATTGTCCATTCTTCAGATGAAATGCCTCCTTTATCATCAACTACAGTCAATATTCCTGTTTGATTACCAGCCACTAAAAATTCAATCTCGGCTGTAGAAGATGTTGCATCGGCGTCACGAGTTGGGTCTCCGTCACCATCACTATCATATGTCTTATCGAAATCCCAAATATATTCTAAACCACCACCTTCTGGATCGAAAGAATCGGTGGCATCTAAAGTTGCTGTTTCTCCTATTTTAACAAAACCAGGAACTTCAATAATGATTGATGGGGGGGAATTTACAAAAATCGTCGTTGAAATTGAATCTGACTCACCTAAGTCATTGGTGACTGTTAGCTGAACTTCATGATTTCCTGGGTTTTGGAAATAATGACTTATTATTCCTGATTTAGTTAATCTTGTTTCACCGTCACCAAAATCCCAATCAAAGTCTACAATTATTGAGGGAGAAGGAGATGTTGAGCTTCGGCCATCAAAATTTACAACATCACCAACATTAATTTCATTTACATCGGAGGAAATTTCTGCATTTGGTGTTGTCGGAGAAAGTCCGGTACAACCGGAAAGAGAGACTAACAAAATAATACAAGATACAGAAAAAGTTCCAACCTTAGTTGATGACATTAGGCGCTTGTGCACGATATGGTGTTCATAGCGATGTTGGAAAAACATACTTGAAAAATATCAATAACATATGATTTGAAAGATACGGACGGATTAGTTCATGGGGGGAGAGTGTTTCGAATAATCGTGGCTGGGGAGATTTTTGACGGCTTCAGAGTTGTTGGGTTTGATTTAGAAACCACGGGTTTTGATGTTAGAAAAGAAAGGATTGTCGAATATGCATTAATTGGCAGTGATGTAGATGGAATGGACATAAATCTGCAATCACTAGTCTACCCCGAAAAGAGAATACCTTTCGAAGCATCGAATGTTCATGGGATTAAAGATCAAGATGTGAGAGACTCAGGTAATTTCTCTGAACACATTGGCGAGATATCAAAAATAATTAATGATTCAATCGTAGTTGGACATAATATAATTAAATTTGATTGGAAGATGCTGGAGATGGAGTGTTTCAGAGCAGGAGTAGAACCCCCTAAGCCGAGAGCAATTATTGATACTTTAGTTATAGCTAGAAAATTAAAGATTCCCGGTAGGCATAAATTAGGAATATTATGTAATAAATATGGAATTGATTTGTCTAATGCGCATAGAGCGGATGCAGATGCAGGTGCAACTTTGATACTATTATGGAAGATAATGAAAGAAAATCCTAGATTTTTTAGAGGTTCTATTGATGACCTACAAGACTCTTTGACAGGAGTAAGAAGAGAAAATTTACTTGGTCCTGGTCTTGAAGATTTGGAACCTGTGCCTCAATCAAGGGGATTATTGAGAATAAATAATACTGAGATTATTGTTGCCTTTGGAAAACACAAAGGAAGAAGTTTGGATGAAATTAATAGGAACGATCCACGATACCTGAATTGGTTATTTTCACCCTCAAGCCCTATTGAAAAGACTGTTTGTGAGAAATATAAGCATTTATTCTAAGGCTAAACTTTTCTTTTTGATTCCAATAAAGGGGACCAAGGGAGAACCTCGCTCCAGTCGCCTAAATGAATTATCTTTCCTTGTGATCTCACACTTCCAAGGAATACTGGCCCTTCATAATCAGAAGAAATTAATTCCTTTATCTGAGTTAATGCTCGACCTTTGATTAGGGCTCCAAAACTTACATCTGAACTTGTTAATTCTCCATTAATGTCAACTGGTGCTTGTCGTTCAAATCTTGCAGCACCTGAAATTTCGTCGAACTTTATTATCCTGACTACCTCGTCACGGAATGTGTTCTTGTCAGAAAGGTGTCCTTTATGTCTAGATAACCACCAATCGGGGCACCATGCCTTAAATTCACAAAACCCACAAGACTCTTCACTCGGTGTTGAGTTTGGAGGGTAAATGGTTAATTTCATTTCGTTCCAAGCTAAAATTGCATCATCCAATACAAAATTTCCATCTGCAGAATATATTTTCTGATTAGATGAATACCATCCTTCAGCAGAAACTGAAGGATGATTTGGTTTGCTTTCTTTCAATAAATCTCTATAAAATAACAATTGCCTAGTTACTTTCTCGCTAAGAATAGAATTGGGTGGTTTTCCAGTTTTTAAATCTGCAACTATCCAACCTTTAGAGTTCCCATCTTCATCTAAATCATCGATTAGTAGATCCAGTCTACCAATTAATCTTCCATCATTAGAAATTAGAGACTCTTCATTAGAGATAACAATTAATTTTATTTCATTCCAATCTTTGATTGTTATTTCAGAAAATTTCTTACCCGCAAACTTTGTTTTATTTAAAAGAAGATTGAGGGCTCCGACTAAACCTTCTCTCGCCTTTCCAATTGATTGAGATTTCCAACTCGGACGACGGGGAGTATTAAGGAAAATTTCTTTTTCGATTAACCATTGTTTATCGATTGTTTTTTTCATAATCTTGGATAACCAACCAACTTCAGAATCGTCATGACCTGTAAAATCCAAATTACAAATTTCTTCCATAGAATTATGAATGACATTTCCTAATGATGCAGGCATAGATGCTTTACGAGGTAAACGCTGTCTAGATAGCCAATATTTCCTTGGACATTCTTCAAATCTATTCCATGAAGATGGAGATAATTGGTGTTGTGAAGATATTTCGACCACTATTTCGCCCCCCCTGACTATCTGATGTTACGCTCGTAGCGTCATAAGGATTAACACCACCGGCTATTACTATCTAGCAATGACGTCACAACCGGAGATACAGTTTGATTCTGAAATTGATATTACAGGAGCACTCGTAGTCAATTGTTTTCCTTCTTTAGGATTTGTTAGCAGCATCGTTGCACATTATTTAGTTGATAAATTAAATCTGAAATTAGTTGGCGGTGTAAGGCACCCTGCTTTACCTGCAGTTTGTTTAGTACAGGAAGGAATGCCTTTGCCTCCTTTGAGATTTTATGCAGGAGAGCCAATTTGTAACATGGAAGAGTGTAACAAAGTGGTTCTAATCGCTTCAGAGATTCAAGTTCCTGCAGACATGTGCCTGCCGCTATCTGGCGCGTTAATTGATTGGATTAAACAATCCAATGCTAGTGCCACGATAATGATTGATGCTTATTCGCCAGGTGTTGAAAATAAGCATACAGTTTTCGATGAAGACGATTCAGATGGATCATTATTAGGGATAGGGTCGATAGAAGAATCCCACAAAATGCTGAATGAATTAAAAATTCCACTTCTGAAACAGGGAATTATTGGAGGAATGACCGGAGTAATGATGGGAGAAAGTAGAAGAAGATCAGTGAATAGTATTGCAATGTTAGCAGAGGCATCAGGAGAGTTCGGAAATGGTACGATACCTGATTCTAGAGCTGCAGCAAGAATAATCAATTGTCTTGATAAATTACTTCCTACAATATATCTAGACTCTGAACCGTTAATGGTAGAGGCGCAAAGGATAGAAGAACAGATTAGAGAAATGATGGCTTCACAACTAAATCCAAGCGCTGAACAAGCGACTAATGAAGCTTCAAACATGTATGGTTAATTAGAAGTCCATCAGAGATTTTTGAGCGTTCTCTTCGGAAATATTTGTTACTTCTTCTGCTTCTAACATTTCATTTAACTGACTCTCATTTATCACTTCAACCCCAAGTCTATTAGCATTCTCAAGTTTTGAACCAGCAGAATCACCCGCAACTAAATAACTCAGATTCTTGGAAACAGAATTTACAATCTTACCTCCATTTGATTTTATCAATAATGCTATTTCTTTACGAGAACGTGTCAAAGTCCCAGTTATACAAAATGTATTCCCAATTAAAGAACCGTTTGACAAAGGCGTTGCTTCAGAATGAATTTCTAGATGTGATTGGAGTCTGCGCACTGTGTCCATCCTAATTGCCAAGCCATCAAGAATCTGGCTTGCTACCTTAGCTCCTATACCATCAATCTCAATTAATTGGTCAATTGCAGAATTATTTTCTACCATTTCTTCATTTCTTTTGTTGACTAAAATTAAGAGGTTTTCTATTGATGAGACTTTAGTAGCAACAGAAGTAGCTAACTCAGGACCTATCCCCGGAATACCGAGAGCCGAAAGGAACTTACTTAGCGACATTTTCTTACTAGATTCTAATTCTCTTATGACATTGGAAGCAGATTTTATACCCATTCTTTCAAGACTCGAGATTTCACTAACTTTCAATTCATAAAGATCAGGTAAAGATTTCACTAGACCTTCTGAGCATAACTGTTGGACTAATTTTTCGCCAACTCCATCAAGCTCTAGTGACCTAGCCCAATAAAGTACAGTTCTCTCTAGACGTGATGGGCAATTCATATTTATACATCGAATAAATGCACCATCATGAATTAAATTCGTTTCACATCTTGGGCAAAAAGTAGGAATAATGATTTGGGAATATTCAGGTAAATTTTCATAAAATTGTGTACCATCTGAATGGATTCTACCTTCAATATCTGCAATTGTTGCTTTACCAATGACTGCAACTATTTTTGGTATTACATCACCTCTCCGAACTAACTTTACTTTATCACCAATTGAAATTTTTAATCTATCGACTTCTCCTGAATTGTGTAAAGTTACATTTTCAACGGTTACGCCAGACACAGTGACTGGTGCGACTCTAGCAACTGGAGTCACTGTACCTGTTCGACCTACCTGCCAATCAACATCCATTAGAACGGTACTCGCCTCTTCAGGAGGGAATTTCCATGCAAGAGCCCATCGAGGGTGATGAGCTGTCATTCCAAGAGACTCTCTCTTAGATAATAAATCAAGCTTAATCACTACTCCATCTATTTCCCATTCTATTCTATCTCTTTTTTCGGTCCAATATTCTGTAATAGAAGAAATTTTTTCAGTTAATTCTTCGGTGTTATCCGAATTAACAACTGTATTTCCTGCAATTTGTATCCCATTAGATGAAAGCCATTCGTTGGAATCAGAATCATAATTAAAACTTGGAGGCATAGGGCTGTCTGGATGCTTAGAATCTAGTCCCGGAAATCTGACATCATAGGCAAGAAAAATTAAATCTTCGGGCTTGGCTTTACCTGATTCCTTTGTTTTTTGCCTGAGACATCCAGCGGCGAGATTACGAGGATTGGGAGCAACCGAAGAATATTTTTTCTGAAAAACAGATAATGGCATTATTACTTCACCTCTAATATGACAATCCCCTCTCCAATTAATGGATTCTGGAACATTAGAAATTCTTCTAGCATTGGCAGTAACGTCTTCTCCTCTTGTACCATTCCCTCTCGTTGCGGCTCTAACCAACCTACCTCTTCTGTATTCTATAGAAAGTGCTGAACCATCAAGTTTTGGCTGACAAACAAACTGTTTTCCACTAGCAGTAGTTTCAGAAACAAAATGGTGAATTTCCTTTATTGTAGTTGCCTTATCTAGGCTGCGCATAGGAAATAAGTGAGTAATTTTTTTACTACCTGGAACAGAATCTGAACCCACAATATCAAGTTGAGGGTTATGTGGATCTAATCTTTTCAACTCAGCCCATAGAGAATCGAATTCGGCATCGGAAATTTCAGATATTGCTTGATTGTAATACAGATTTGAATAGTATGAAATTTGCTTAGCAAGCCAAGAAACAAGCAACTGCTTATCCTCACCGGATGGTCGCTCACCAATCATATCTATTGAGAAGAGGGGTGCGACTTGAATATGCGTATTGAGACTTCAGAAATGTCTTGCATAAGCTGAGGAAGAATGGTGGGCCAGCCAGGATTTGAACCTGGGTCGCGCGACCCCCAGCCGCGAAGTATAGACCAAGCTAACCTACAGGCCCTGTAATTCAACGGGGGTTCTTTGGGTTCAAAGCCCTAACCTAAGTGTAAACTCAGTTTTCACGGGCAATGCTGAACGGTGCAACTTCATCGATTAAATCAATATGAGCAACAAACATTCTACGGCAGCAATATCTTTCCATGCCTAAATTGTCTAAAACAATTTGCGCATCTTCTCCATTTACTACTGCTTCTTTGTATTCTTCGTACTTGTGGCCAATAACTTTCCCACAACTCCAACAACGGACTGGTATCAACATATCTCTTCACCTCACCTATATGATTTCTGCCATTTGGCACGGGCACCACGACCCATTTGATGTTTAGGTTCTTTGCGTCTTGGATCATTTACGAGAAGACTACGATCGAATCTTAAGTATTCATTCCTCAGTTCTTCGTCCTCTCCAATAGCTCCGCCGTTCCACTGAACCAATCCTCGAGCTATAGCAGTTCTAATTGCATCTACTTGACCCATTTGACCTCCGCCTTGAACGTCTACGACGATATCTACGTCGCTTAAACGGCCCATGGCTTCAGCAATTTGTACTGGTTCCAATGCTTTACGACGTGCAAGAGCAGGTTCCATAATGTGGATAGGTTGGTTGTTAACTCGAACACGCCCCTTTCCTTTACGAATGGTAGCACGCGCGATAGCAGTCTTTCTTTTACCACTGGTTTCAACTGAAATTTTACCTTTTTTCTTAGCCATATTTACTGACCTCCCCAACGTGTCGCATCTACACCTAGTGATGATGATATTTCTCCAAGTCGAACAAACTTGACTGGTAACGGACGATCTAGAGCAGTTGTATCGCCCCATGTATGTCCCGAAGGTAATTCTTCTCCTGATAGATTGGCCGGACGACCAATCATCACTCTCAGATCCCTGACTGCATTACGGCCACTACTATTCTTCTGGTAGGGTAACATTCCTCTAACCGTTCTCTTCATTATCTGATCGGGCATTCTAGGGAAAAACGGCCCTTTGCGAGGATGATTTAATTTATACTTAAAATCATAATCTGCTAATACACGAGCTCTCGGCCCTGAAACAATAGCATTTTCGGCATTCAGAACAATTATTCTAACAGGATTGCCGGCTTTCCTAGCAGAAAGTAATTGTTTTGCAATTACACTAGCCAGTCTTCCAAGCACCTTATCAGTAGCGTCGTACACTATAGTTCCGGATTCATCCAAGGATTCTCACCCCCGATCCTTCTGGGTTTTCATTCATTAGTTCACGAATCGTAATTACACGTCCGCCTGCGTCTTCAATTTTAGAGCGGGCTCCAGAACTGACACTATATGCTGCGACGTTAGGCTTACCTGCTACTTCTCCACTTCCTAGTAATTTACCAGGAACTAGGACCATTCCTTCATTCGCTGCGTATCGCGAAAGACGGCTTAGGTTCGGTTCAGCCCAATTACTGCGACTGGTTTCCAGGCGCAATGCAACGTCTCGCCATAGTGCAGAACCTGTTGACCTGCTCTGGGCCTTTAAATCACCGATTAAGGTGATTAAAGCCGCGTTGGTCTTTCTGTTGTTCTTACTCATATAACTCCCTCGACGTTTCTTAGGTATCGCGGCCACCTGACGACCTGTTATGAATGCTACTACTCGTCAAGTGGGTAATTCGTTGCACTGCGGCTAAGGTGATTGTTTAACAAAATACAGTTAATTACAGACTTCAGATTTAAAGATTATAATGAAAACCCATCTCTTTCATCATCATCATCAATACCTGCAATCCTTGTCTGACCTTCGGAATCAACGAATGAACCTGCCTTTACTACTGAACCATAAAGTCCTGATTCAGTAGATGAGGTTCGGTTCAACATACTCTCTCCAAGTGAATTACTCAAATGATTGATTATTGACTGTAGAGCTTCTATTGCTCGGTCTCTTTGATCTGCACCTATTTCATGATCTGAATATCTTGCCTCTTCAAATATCGAGAACAATGTGTCTAAATCTTCAGGCGGAGTTATTCCACCTAACATTGTATTTACAGCGTCTTCGAACTCTCTGGTAGTTTCATACACCTTCTTCATAGCCCCTCTACTTCTGAAGAATCTAACTAATTGCTTGTAACAATCAAATATTGTTGCTATGTAATCATTAGAAGCTTTGAGAGACATTAACGAATCTGTTAGAATACCACGAATAATTTCAATTCTTCTTCTTTCATTGTAATTTCTATACATTATTGCGCTAATTAATAGAGCAAAAGAGAATACAATTCCAAGCACTGTAATAACTCTAAAAGTCCAGAAATTCGTCTCCGAAGAAGCAGCAATATCTCCGAGTGCAATTGTAGGAGTACTATTCAAGAATTCCTCTTGGAAGAATGCCGATTCTTGGAAGTGAACCAACACTCTCCATTGACCGTTCACAGCGAGTTCGTTCCCTTTAGTTTCACCGGGTACTTCTTTACCGCTGTAAACAAAGCTGAAGTTCGCTTCACCTTTTTCATTTGTGACAGAGTATTCTACATTATTAGTTACATAACCGGTCCCATTCCAGTATTGGAAAGTGAAAATGACCGTCTCGCCCTCTACAGAAACATCAAGTCTATCTCGAAGTATTGATACTTTACCAGTTACAATATCTCCATCTTGATACCCTTCTGCTCTTGCCCAATGATCTTTCAACAGAATGTCGACTTTACTTCTGACAAGTACTTCTATATCTTCATATGAACCATTCACAACTGGTGTTGTTTCTGCTTTACAGCCACCTGGTAATTCTTTTGTTGGTTCATATGCAATTCTGATTGTTCTAAATCCCTCAAGTTTCTGACCGCTTGGTTCTACTCCTTTTCTACTAGGATTATCATCAGGATCTCCGGAATACCATTCAATTTCTCCAGTTCCATCTTGAGTAATTGCAGTTGCGAAAGGTCTAGTGTTAGTCTCAGGATCTAGATAGATATTGAGGCACTTACCTCCAACGGGGTTGCCATTAACTTGAGCTAACTTAGCATCTATATGGAATGACTCTTTCAAATAAAGTACTGGGAAAACAGTACCATTCTCAAATCTAAATGTATCAATATCTGTCCGGAAAGGTCCGACTTCTTGCACAGTCATTGTTGAATTAGAGAATACTGGGAAGAATTTGGTGATACTGGAGTTTTTGTATCTATATTGGTCTCCAGTCTCATAAGAATAATAATTCACAGTTACCTTAGCTTGCCCTGCTTGAATATCGTTTAATGGACATACTATTGAGAAGAAACCGTTTGAATCAGTTACACCTCCATTACAAGCATTTACGCCCAATTCTGTTCCAACCATTTCGTATTGTACTTGAATAGGGCGGTTGGATAGATTTGTGTTCAATTCGTCAACTAATTGTCCAGTTACAGTCATTGGTTTATCGATAGGTTGCCCAGTCAATTGATCTATTTCTGAAGTATAGACAATCTGATTGTCGACAGACAGTTGTGTTCCTCCGATCAAGCTAAACCCTTGTCCATTATACTGGAATACCTTGCGATAATGATCACTATTCAAAACTTGAGCACATGGGTCCCATGCTCCTGATATCGAAAGCATTTCTTGATCTATTGGGTCACAGCCTTCATGAGGTAGATTCTCTGAAAATCTAATAATTACGTTAACTGGTCCGAAACCATCTGGAAGGAATGATTGAGAGTCATCTCTCAATAATTGAGGATCTAATAACATAGCATGATTAATCGTTCCAGCATTAGGACATAGTGTCTTGATTATTTGTCGATGAACTGTTTGTTCGAAATCAACTCCTTCAAGTATCACTAATATTTCTCCACCATTTTCATCACAACCATCTAAAAGTTCACCTTTATCTTTGATTGCAGCAGTTCTATTATCATCTGTCACCTGAGCGGTAAATTCCCAAATATCTCCGCTAGATAATCTGTTTTCAGTAGTACTTTGGAGATCTATGTATGTTCTTGAAACCACCCATAAGTCAATTCCTGAAGAGCTCCCTTGACGATAAGCATCGCCAGGATAAGTGAAGCTCAAAGAGAAATTTCCTAATTCGTGCATCTCATCTATAGTTAAATTGATTTTGAATACTCCATTAATATCGGTCACTGCTACGTCACTAGTACCATCAGCAGACCAAGTATAATTCACTGGAGCGTCTCTGACAGGCTGATATGCGTTGTCAATTACTCTAGCTTCAATAGTTGTATTTTGGCCTCGATAAAGTCTAGGTATGGTATTCAATTGGAAGTCTGTTGTACCAATAACTGATACATTCACATAAGCACCTGTGGGAGCGAGGACGGCTGATTGATTGCCTGTAAAGTAATAATTAGAGTTTGTAAAGTCAGCACGAATACCATATACTCCTGCAGGATATTGTGAATACCATGTCCAATTATAATCGAACACTGCTTCGCCGTTTATCATATCTGGAACTCTAGCGAATCCGGTCTCTTGGGAACCTGCAAATACTCCATTTTTATCGATATCAACCTGTAATGCCATGGCATCATGTGGCCACGCAGTCATTGTTCGATTCCAAACGGTTCCGAAAACTCTGAATGTTTCGCCGGTAAACATCTCAGGTACAATTTCACATCGTACCTCACTAGCAGGATCTAATGGATTGATTGGTCCGCACGGAGGTACATTGAAGTCACCTCCATTTTGCATTGCAATGAACCAGTGTGTACCATTTGAGGATATAAATGAGCGTAAATTTGCCGCCTCACCTGTAAGACCTTCAGGTGTTCCATCCCAAAGCATAGGATATTGTTTACCAAGACTTACATCACTGTATTCTAGACCCGCATTAGCTAAGGATGGGGCATGGAATAAAGCTCTCCAAGCGCCGAATGAAGCACCAGTAAATTGAGTGGAGTCATAGAAGTAAACCGGGCGAATTGAAGGAGTAATAATATCCGCTTCAACATACATTCTATGCATCGACCGTATTGCAAAAGAGTCTGTCGTATCTCCTTCTAGATATGGCCAAGGCATTTCTCCACCTAAGTCCGGTCTAGATTCTCCGATGAACATATAATCTCCAATTGGCAAACTTGTGTTTGTATATTCATACAATCCAACAACACTATGAGACTTTGAGGTATTATCCCAAACAATTTCTTCGTACGCACCGGGAACCTTTCCTGGACCGTTATCTACAGTTGAATTCCATTGTACTTGCTTCCAAACACCTTGGCTACCACTTGTTTGAACGAATGATAGTGATACCCAACCGCCTGAATCTGCTCTATATCCATAGCCATATCCATCGAATATAGTTGGATGTGTCAGGTTACCAAACGGGCCCCCATGTACTGTGAATGAAATTGGAGCATGTGATAATTTATTGTCAAATATTCCTCTGTCCCAATCTGATGCATAATGTACCTTATAATCGAGGAATAATGGTTGTTCATCGCTACGGAAGTAAGTCCAAGCAACATAATCGATTGTTGTATTTGCTCTAACTTCTGTAGGTACTGGTTGAGTAGAGGAACCATCGTGTAAGAACATTTCAGTTACTTCAGCATAGACATGATATGTTGTGTTAGAACCAACTGGTAAATCTTCCGGGAATAAGAATTGCCCTACTACGAACTTTCCGTCCTCATCTGTCAAAACGTCTACCGTTTCAACAGCAGAAGTTCCATTCCTAGTCCAAGCAATGTGTACTTGTACCGGTAAATTTTCGGCAGGTGCGAAAACTCCTTGATCTAAGTCTAACCAACTTACAGTACCGTTAAATTTGGCTGCATACAAGTTATCTAACCATAACACATCAGGTGACGTAAGAGTAATTCTAGTTGGAATCTTGTCATCTTCGTCTAAGATACCATCATTGTCGCTATCCCAATCTGACGAGCTACCATTTTCTTCTTCTAACTGATCCCAATCTGTATCGACGCGACTATCGTTGTCGTCATCTTCGTCTATTGCATCGGGTCCTGTGTTTGGATCAGCGGGATTTGCAATACCCTCTCCGCCACCAAAGTCATCATGATCCCATGGGTTAGTAGATTCACTACCATATCTAGAAGGCCAAAGCATAATCTCATCTTCGTCTTTCATTCCATCTGAATCATCGTCTAAATCAATATCATCTCTTAGACCGTCATTATCGTGATCCCATGCCGAAATAAATGGAGTTGCTGTATTAAGTTCTATCAAATTTGATCTACCATCTCCATCCCAATCGTCATCTTTCCAATTTACGATCCCATCATTATCATGATCCCAAGTCATCTGCTCTTCACCAACAAAGCAAAGCAATTCTTGATCAGAATCTAAGACGCCATTGTTATCATCATCTGGGTCTTCTCCATCTGGAATACCATCATTATCATTGTCAACATCATAATATTTCGGATTCAAAAGACCTTGTCCGAGAACTCCCTTATCGTGAACGGCTTGGAACCATCCGTCTTCATCAGGATCTGTATCTGTCCCATCATCATCATTGTCCTCACAATTTGTGCCTGTGTAGAAATTACCTGGAGGGATTGTTCCTGTATCGTCGTCAAGATCGTCATTACTGTCTACCTCAAAATAATCCCAAATACCATCTGAATCGTCATCCACATCCCAATGGTCGTAAACGCCATCAAAATCATCATCTAAATCTGCAGTATCATTAAACAAGCATTGTGGCTCCATATTTCCGGTAACAGGTGCGCCGCAGTCATCATCTGGATCAACGTCATTATTGAGTAAATCCGCTCTTTCATCAGGGAAGAAGTTGGCATTTGAATCTGCAGTCCATTGGAATAATCCATTTGATAATCCTATATAGGCAATCCAAAGATCACGATTATCTTTCATTTGATTATATGTAACCGCTGCAGTTGGGCTTACCCCACTCTGTGGGTCGAATGTGAAATGGAAGCAATTTTTATTGCAAGTCCATTGGCCTTGTGAATTACTTCCATTGTAAGCACCATCACTGTAATCAGAATCTGCTCTCGTACTGTAAGGATATGTATATTCTAATTGGTTAACTCTAGTTGGTGTAACCAAAGGAGCCCCAAAATACCATGCATAATTAATTCCACAATGATGATCTATCGCTTGGGGGACTGGTGGACTATTGAACGAAGGAACATAGATCGAGAGTAATGTTGCTCCACAGGTGTTATCATCGAAGCTTCCTCCCATCTTAATATCGTTAACGTCTAGTAATCCATCATTGCCTTCGTCTTGATCCCACCAATCTGGTAATCCGTCACCATCTTGGTCTACGTCTATTCCATTAATCAAAGAATCTCCATCAATATCAATATCAAAGTGATTACCTCCATTATAAGGGCTCCATTTTTGAATCACGTACCAATACATCTCAGGTATCTGTCCACTAACTTCAGGATTTGTTTCGTCGAATCCATTATAATCCAAAACGAAACCATTGTCTGGAGTAAATGGGTTGAACATCCATGTTTGATTCCAATACATCTCGTAAACTATTGCAAACGCGTATAATTGGTCATCAGAAGAACCGTCTAGTAAATCTCCATCGCTAGTAGGATAGCTGTTGTCAAACGGATCTGTCGCATCTAAGTCTTGGATACCACAGTTTCCATCATCAGGATCATAAAAGTCAGAAATACCATCATTATCATCATCCCAATCTTCGTCATTAGGTAATCCGTCCCCGTCTACATCTGTATCAATATCGTTCGGGCCGTCGTCACGATATTTTGAACCGTTTAATAAATGTAAATCATTATCGTCATCGAGGTCGCAGTTATCATCTATATCTAACCAATCGTATATCCCATCATTATCGTCATCAATATCGTCCCAATTATTTATTCCGTCTTGGTCCCAATCGTTGAATCCAGTGTATGATTTACGCATCAAATAGCAATTGTCATCCGGATTAGAGGGATTTGGATTAGTAAGGCTAGGGCAATCCCAAGTATCAACAGTGCTTTGAGGGACTGTTGGGAATATATCTTCTTCATTGATAGTTCCATCGTTATCTAAGTCCCACGGTAAATCATTTGAATCCGTTAGAGTTCCACCGACTGTGTTATCCGGGATTGGGACACCACCTAAATCAGTGTCCAACCAGTCCCAAATCAAATCATAATCTTGATCAATTACTCTGTAACGATCATCATCTAAGTCTCTATCATAATCGATTTCACAATCTACTCCCGGAGTCATTATACTACCGTCATAGAATGGCTGATTAGGTATTGGATAATCACCTGATGCATCTAAATTTGTGTCTGTTTGAAGACAGGTATCAGGAATCCCATCATTATCATCGTCAACATCATACATATCTGCTAACCCATCATTGTCATCATCGGTATCTGAAGAATCCGGGGAGCCATCATTGTCATTATCGGGATCAAGGAAATTTGGTATACCATCGCCATCTAAATCACCATCATAGATATTTGAAAATGATTGGACTTTAGGGTGCCAAGCCTTTTCCCGGTCCACAAAATCAATACCTCCAACGTAATCTCCATAATAATCGTCACCAGTGTATGAAGCCTGTAAAACTGAAATATTACCGAAGGTTGTCTGTGATAATGCAATGTTCTGGTATGAAATATCGCCCGTGCTATTAATTTGCTCACAGTGAGTGTAGACCGCATCACAAGGGAATGTAGATGCACCACCTGCTGGTGAGAATGGAGAACTTGAAAATTCACCTTTTGTACCTACTACAGAATGGTCTTCTCCAGCAAAGTTATCCTGATTCACCCATACGATTATATCGCCTGCCTCAATAGTGATATTCTCTGGAGTAATGGTTCCAGCATTTGCTAACACAACAAAATGTAATGTTGGACCAGAATCCCATTCCACCCAATCATTCCAAAGATTATTTTCTGTGATATTTGAGGTTATCTCAGAGTTCCAAGGGTGTGCATCCCATAGGTCAGGTACTGAATCGCCATCGTCATCTAAATCGAAATAATCTTGAATACCGTCGCTATCAAAATCACAAGGCCATGTAAACTGATCTATACGGCCATCGTTATCATCGTCTTCATCATAAGATCCTTTTCCATTACCATCAATATCTTCATCAGTAACTCCATCATTATCATGATCTAACAGATTCTGATCTATCCGATAGCCAGTACCTACAACTGTTTGAGTCCAAGGATGGATCGCTGTTGGGATTACATAACGGTCTTCTGTGTTATTCTTTGGATCGGCACCCTGTGACCAGTCAATAGGGCCTTCTAGTAATCCATCATTATCATCGTCCCAATCAAATTCATCCTGAATTCCATCGTTATCATGGTCAAAAGGATCTGTACCGTAACAACCATCGAACCTTTCAATTAAGTCAGAGATGCCGTCATTATCGTCATCTAAATCGTTCAAATCGGAGATTCCATCATTGTCGTGATCTTCAGTATCTGTTTCTTCTAGCAAGAACCCATAGCTTGGATCAATGGCTAAAGCGGCTGGATCGGAGATCTTTCCGTACATGGAAAGAGGGTCATGATACATTGGGTCGCTGAATGCAGGGTGAGAGAATGGATTTTCGGCGCTTGGTTGCATTTCACTATTTTCAGACATAGGCCCATCTGCAACATCTATTTGTTGAAATGCTGTCCTCTTAATCACGGGCCCCCACTCAGATTCTTCTTCTGAATATGGTTCGAAATCTTGGAAGGAATACATCTGAGTACTGAATAACATTATGAAAACCATTACTCCTGCAACAATACTTTTTTTCGAGCCTTCTAGGCTAACATTTTCTTGTAACTTTCCTTTCATCGCGACCACCGAAGTATGTTTCCTAAATGTAATCCATTTATCAACGCACACCCTAAGTTGAGAGTGAATGTATCAAGGAGACGTTTTAGTATCAAAGTACAACATTACCTTGGATTAAAATGGAGGATCAAATTCGGAAGCCTCGATGGTGTCTTTACGAACTGTTATGAATTCAAAAATTCATCGTGCTACTGTAACTGAAGCAGATATAAATTATATTGGTTCTATTACTATAGATGAAGAGTTGGTTGAAGCTGCAAATATTTCAGAATGGGAAAAAATAGAGGTTCTAAATATAACTAATGGGTCAAGGCTAGAAACGTATGTAATTTTAGGTGAAAGAGGAAGTGGTGAAATTTGTATAAATGGTGCTGCTGCACATCTTGTAAACCCCGGAGACTTGGTAATTTTAGTGACTTATAAGGCCATTGAAGAAGAAAAAATTAATCAGCATTTACCTACTATAGTTCATGTAAATGGAAGGAATGAAATCATCGATATTGACTGATTATGCACGGTGATAAGGTAATCCTTTGATTATTGTACAAGCGCGGTATAATTGCTCTAAAAGAACTACTGCGGCTAACTCATGTGGAAGCGTAATTTTTCCTAAAGAAAGTGCCTTAAGACCCTCCCCATACGATCCGAATCCTCCTGGTGGGCCTACAACTAAATGTACAGAGCTGGTTGATATTCTCCACTCTTTCATTTTTTCAGAATACCCTATACTATCAAGATCCTCTCCTTTTTCTTGTAAAAGAATCACTTTATCGTTGCCTGCTTTCTTGATTACATCATCCAAATAAGAGCCTGGGTCAGTTTTATTTCTATGTTCAACTATTTGCACGCCATCAGAAGTTAATCTATTTGCATAATCGGAAATTGCGGACCTAAATGATGAATCTTTGGCCTTACCATGTAGATGAACAAATACACGCCCCATGACTCTCGCATAGATAAGTGCCCTTTCATTATTCGCAAAGCATCAAGAAAGAGAACCTTGACGCAGGGGCGATAATTGTGAGTTGGTGGCCGTTCAAAAAGAAAGAAAAAAAGGTTCATGACAATCTACATATCAAAGGTACTAAATTTTGGTTGCAAGATTTAAGAGAATTATGTGAAATCAACTTTGATAATTATGCCGAAGGGCAAAGACTGATTCGACAAATGCAAGTAGAATGGACAGATTCGCACGAAAAAGGCGATGTTTCAAATGAGTTATTGGCAGGATTAGACCGAAGATGTTTCAGACTTTTAAGGGCCGATGCTGATGAATGGTTGAAGTGGTTAGATGACGAAGATTTTTGGGCGCCGGGCTGGGGCATAGAATCAACAGAGTGATTGTTGTGTGGAGTTGGATCTTATTATTATCGATACTAGGAGTAACTGTTTTTTGGTATAGTAGAAAACAGCCCTTTCCCGAAATAAGTGGTTTTTTTGCTGCAATTTTGTTAATTACTGCTGCGATTTTGTGGATGGCGACAGGAGCTCCAAGGGGCGGAGGAAATGAATTAGCCCCTGCTTATATATCGACGTTTATTGGCGGTTGTGCAGTAATATATGGAGTAATTAAGATGTCAGTTAGCGACGATGATGTCATCGTTGCCCCGTTCGGAGGAATACTATTTTGCATAGGATCAATAACTCTTCTAACTGAAAGATGGGGCGAGGCTGGACAAATGGAACAAATAGGCTCGTTTATCTTAGCTTCAATACTAGTGGCTTTAGAAATTTATCTTGTATTTAGGGGATTAATAATCGGCGTTCAAGGAATTTCATGGTCGAAATCAGGATTGAGGCAAATCAGCCGAGGTTTAATTCATGGAGATAACGGCGCTATTGCCCATTTTGAAAAGTCATGGGATATGGATAAACAGTGGATTAATGCCATGAGTCATTCTGCATTAGCGCTTATTTACGAAAAAGAAAATGATGAGAAATCTAGATCTGTACACATAGTGGAATTAGAGAAAATTGGTGGCTGGGAAGCTGTAGATAAATCATGGATTGAAACCATAAAAAAACATTTAGATTTGAATTAATTCTAGAACAATTGTTCTTAATCATTAACCCTTCCGGGATACAATATGGTTCGGATAACTAAGGTTCATACTGGTGGTGGTGACGGTGGAGAAACCTCTCTTGTAGATGGTTCTCGTGTAGGGAAGGAACACCCTAGAGTTGCCATTTATGGCACAATTGATGAGGCTAACTCTGCAATAGGTATAGTTCGTGCGGAGATGAATAGGACTGATGTTATTGGTATTCCTAACAAACGTCTTATTGAGGCTGATCAAATGCTTGGTATAATTCAACAAGAATTATTCGATGTTGGTGCTGAATGTGCTTGTCCGCCAGGAGGAGTTCCAGAGCAGATGACGATAATTGGGAAAGATGCTGGTGAACGATTGGTAAACGAGATGGATTACATGTTGGAAAATTTAGAACCCCTGTCATCATTCGTACTCCCGACAGGAAACCCGATAGTAGCGCATTTACACATGGCTCGAACTATTGTCCGAAGGGCTGAGAGAGATGCTTGTACTCTTCGTGAGGAAGTTAGACATGAGGTTATTAGCTACTTAAATAGACTATCAGATCACTGTTTCGTTCTCTCTCGCTGGCTTACCGGAGAAGAGGGTGAAACTCTTTGGACTCCACTCGGAAAAAGATAGGGTGAATAATTGAGTATCGAATCAGTTGGGTTCGAAGGAGCATTGATTAGTTTATCACTAATAGTCGCTATTGGTGCTCAAAATGCATTCGTAATACGGCAAGGATTATCTGATAGGCATGTTTTCTTAGTCTGTACAATTTGTGCTTTTTCAGATGCTACATTGATTAGCCTAGGTGTCTTTGGATTTGGAGAGATTATATCGAATTCTGAAAATTTATCTGGACTAATAAAATGGTTTGCTATCTCTTTTTTGGTGGTTTATTCAATGTTGAGATTCAAGGCGGCTTATGTGGGGAATATTTTGGATATTGGTGACGAAGAGGTTATTGTGAGTGCCAAGAAAACTGCAATTATTACTCTGGGTTTCACTTGGCTAAATCCCCATGTTTACCTAGATACTACTGTATTGCTAGGTACTGCTTCATTACAGTTCCAAGGTGATGAAAAAATTGCATTCGCTATCGGAGCGATGGCTTCTTCGTTTCTATTTTTTTACAGCCTTGGTTTTGGTGCCCGACGTTTAGCACCGTTTTTGAAAACTGAGAAGGCATGGAAAATCATTGATTTGTTAATAGGCGTAGTTATGCTATGGATTGCTTGGAGCATTTACACGAATTAAATTGTATTAAGAAAATCCTTTGCAGAACCTAATAGATTGATTTCTTGATCAAAAGTTAATTGTTCGGATGCTTCATCGAAATTCACCCACATATAATTAGTATGTTCATGAGAAAGTTTGACATTTAGTTCGTCAGTATTGGCTAAATACCAAAAAACCTGTTTTGTAACAGGAGTGCCTTTTGAAAAAAAACTATATTCTGTTTTTGACATCCATCCATCAATTATAGAAACTTCCGAGATACCTGTTTCCTCTAATAATTCTCTTTTGGCTGTAGCGAAATGATCGCTGTCTCCTTCCTCGATATGCCCTTTAGGAAAACTCCAATGCCCCTGAGGATATTGTAGCAAAAGTATGCTATCATAATTAATCAGAATGAATCCGCATGATGTTTCCATAACTTGTGGGAGAGGTTATCGATATTGAATTATACCAAAGGGGCTGTAGAGACAAATAATAGAATGGGGTTATGTCATGGATATGTATACGAAGGCATTGAACCTAGATATTGAGAAAATAATTACTGATAGCGACTTAGATGGGGTGGTCACTGCTGCAATTTTGAAAAGATGGTGGCCGGATGCAGAAGTCATTTTCGGCCACCCAGGTAATTTGCGCGCAGGAACGATGGATGAAATTATAGATAGGAAAACCGCAATTTGTGATTTGCCAAGACATCCTAATTGTGGGCTGAGTATTGACCACCATAAGTCAAATGAACCCCGTGAAAGTACAATTGGAAATTGTATAATCTTATGGGAGCCGACACCTAGTGCAGCTAGAATTGCATATAACCTTCTAAAAAATAAAATTGATTTGAGTGATTTATCCGAAACCATGATCTGGGTAGATAAATTAGATGGGGGTTCCATTTCAATTGATGAATTCAAAGGCGATAATCCTGTACTTTGGCTAGGGAGAGTAATTGGAGAGAGTGAAGAAAATACCACAAAAATACTCGACAATATTCAAAATCGTGTATCTATTGAAGAAATTTTAGAACTACCAGATATAAAATTGGAGCTTAGAGAAAGGATGGCTAAACAAGAATATCTAAATCGAACAATTAGAGAAAACCTTTCGATCATTGATAGATTAGCAATTGCAAGGTTAGAAAATTTAAAAATTAGATCTAATGGCTATCTTGTGACAGCGATAGCTGGAGATGAATGTGATGCTTGCGTGGTCATACATGGAGATACTGGGGTAAATTTTGACGATGGTGATAATTATCCTGTGTCTGCTTCATTTTATACTAATTCTTTTATTCATAAGACCGGAGGGATATTTGATTTAACAAAATTAGCTACTAATTTCGATAAAAACGGTGGCGGACATACTAATGCTTGTGGTTGTAGAATAAAGCCGATTGATGAAAAAATAGTTACTGATCGAGAAGTTACGAATAGAGATATTGATTCTAACATTAACGAATGGTTAGATATTTGGTCTCAGAGATAAGTAAACAAGTACAAGAAACCCAGAAAAGCATGTATAATGATTAAATATGTCATTAGATCACTCACTCTACCATGAAGATTACTAATTTTCCCATAGGATTTCTTATTCTTCTTATTTCTCTTAGCTTTCATACCAAGTTGTCTCAAATAAATCATCAAGAAAAGTCCTATTATACCGGCCCAACCATGAAAGTGATCTGGTACTAAGTCAGAAAAAGTAACTTCTCCATTATTAATCTGAAAATATATTATCTTTGAAATAAAGGCTAAACAAATTACAAATATTACATAAAGGAAAAGTCTATTGCCTAATTTTTCATGTCTTGAGACGGCCTCATTTAGTATTTCATGGGATAATTTCGCCCTCTCTTGGCGCCATTTTCTTTGATTGAAAAATTCTCTAATAATTGCCAAAGCAGCAAGAGGATGGAGCAGGATTACTATCGTGGCCAGAGCCTCCATGGAGACTGCTGAATCGTAACATATCTTGAGTTCTCGCTTTTTCTGTCTTGCATAAGAAGGCGGTGCGTTCATGTAGGAGGGGCATTGGGGCGATTTATCGGAGTGTCTTCATTGGAGCAGTATCTATTAGATTGTATTTCAGACCTGCAAAGAGCAGGCGATGATGCAGGTCGTCGAAAGAGGGCCATAAATAAATCTGATACATGGGATTTACTAAATAAAAACTGGAAGGCTTTGGCGGTTCTAGCAGCAGAAAAAACCGCCCCTAAAACTGTCGATAAAGATGAAATGGGAGATAAACAAAATAATCCTGTCAATCGTGGCCATAGGAATCGAATTGGAAGAAGAGGCGGTAGACAAAGTAGAATGGGGTTAGAAGATCATCTGCCAACGCCACAACAAGTTATAACTTCAGAAGATTCTGCTGCATTCAAATTATCAGTTTTAATCGCTCAAAAACATAAAATGTCAACATGGGAGAATTCTTTTGATGAACAAATGGATCTTTTGAGATTAGAATGTAGCCAAGGAATTCATCCCGTCTGGAGTAGATTGGCGAGAGAGGCCCCAATATTCGCTGAATTTGAAAGATTCGACATTATAGAAGAAGAAATGAAAACCTTTGATTCAAAAGAATGGATTAAGGCGGCGAATCTAAATCCAAATGATATTGTCAGTCTTAGAAAATGGTTGAATATGGAGGTCCCATTTAATTTGTCTTCTACACAAGCCCTTTCTTTGGAAAAAATTCGTAAAGACCTTGCTGGTAGACCAAGGCCTATGACTTGGCCACAGATAATGAAAGGAAAATTAAGAAATTTAGAAAATGAAGGGGCGTTGCTAGAATCTATTCTACTATTATCTGCAGATTCTAATGATGCACTCGATGTCCTTGAAAAAATAAAAAATATATCACATATGAAGGCGGTTGTTTCAAAACAAAAAAAACTGTTTTTAATAAACTCTGGAGATAATGGTGTAATTATTGATTGTATTAATCAAAAAGGAAAAGATGAATTATCCAACGCAATTAGAATCGAGGCATGGAAAAAAATAGAATTAATTGACGGTGAACTATCTTTAGACTCATTACTAAGAGGGAAGGAGATTCTAGAGAATGCAAATGAAAATATACCCTCGATTTTACTATGGAAAATTAGTAAAAATTTATTCCAAAAAGAAGAATATTTTGAATCTATTAGGATGATTGAAAAATTATCTATAAACAATGAGGAGGAGTTAATATTTGCGATAGAGGTTATCTCGAAAACCCCCTCTGAAAAGTTAGAAGAAACTATTCTAAAATCTCTAAAGAGTACTGGAGAAGAGTGTTTGGTATTTGCTATGAGGTGTGTAGACGCTCCTCCTAAAATTCAATTAGAGGCTTCAAAAATTCTTTCTAATAATGATTCAATTAGATATACGGATGATATCTTATCTGTATTGACTCGAACAGCAGATATCGAAAATCTAGCTAATAAAATGAATAGTGATAAAACGCTAGGACTTGTTTATCCTTTTAGAGCACTGATGGTATGGCATCTAATGCCAGCAGATACAGGTATAAAAAATACTGAACAACTCATTAGTTTAAGGAAACAGGCTCTGATTTCGCTAGAAGAATCTGAGAAAGATGATGTTTTATCTGATGTTTCAATCTCTTTAATTTCTTTATTGGGAGGGGTTTCTTCTAATATTGATTCAATTCATAAAATTCTAGATAAGGGGGCAATAATTGTATTGAATCAGGTCAGAAAGGCGCTTTCATCGGATGGATCGGGGGTCGTTAAAAATTCTTTAATTGCCTCATTGGATGAATCACTTGAAGATATCAAATTATCTACTTTAGATCGAAGATTGTTTGATGCTTTAATTGATTCTTTATATCTTAATTCATCTGCAATGCAGTTACAATCCGGGAATATTGAGAAAGAAGAAAATGCATTATCAACCTTGGAAAGACTCGCTGCAAAAGAAAATAACACTGTTAGGACCATTAGGGCTCTGACGAACCTAGTTAAAGAGCATAGTATAGGGATTGAGTCTTTAGAGAAGTGGTATCGAATTCATGATAAAGAGTCTTCAGAATATCAAATAATTCGTGCTGCAATACAGAAAGAAAATGGGAATAGATTGAATGCTGCCAGAGCATACAAAGAGGGTGCTCTAAAGATCAAAGATAATTATGAGGAGTCTTCTTTGATTCTCAGAAAAGCAATGATTGAATATGCACATTCTGGGACATGGAAAGAAGCCGTCGAACTATTAGATCAAAAACCTGAATTGGAAACATTGTTGACACAAAGATTTCAACTATATTTGAGGACTTGTGCTGACAATAATGCAGGTAAAACGGATATTGCGACTAAGAGGCTGATACGATTTGTTAGCGACCAAGAAAAAGGAAGTAAAGAAGAATTTGATAGCGACTATAATAGAAGAAGGAAAGAAGCATTAGAATTGATTCAAAGATATCCTGATGAGCATAATTTACCCGATAAGAATTTCAAAGGAAGAGTAAAGGCGGCTTTGCTGACTTTAGAAAAATCTGGTGGCTCGAGGGAGTCGGATTTGGAAAGACGTTTCCAACTTGAATTACATGAAATGAAAGATATCTTTGAATTGACATTATTGGGAGAGCAAATTGCTGAACAAAATCCACTTAGAGGTATTAGAAGGTTCGAAGAGGCTATAGAAACCGGCTATTTCAAAGGAAGGCAGGTTGAACAATTAAGAAACACTCAAAGAGCGGTTTTTGTAAGTCAAAGAACTAATATCCCAATCAAAGATAGAAGAACTCTGAAAAACCTTGGTTTGAAACCTCTGATATTAGTTGATACAAACGTACTAATTCATGCACTAAAGGATGATTTATTACAAGAAATTTCTAATGATGATTTCGGGTCCTTTGATTGGTCTGTCGAAAGATCATTCCATATGATGCTCAGGCGACAGGAGGGAAAGGAAACTTTCCTTTCTATCCCTCCGGCGGCATTATCGGAATTTAATAACAGAGTAAAAAATCCTGATGCTGTTCTAGCACTATTCAATGACACCTATATCGATAGGAAACAATGGAAAAAGAAAGTTACACCCGACTTCTTGAAGGAAAAAGTTAAGCAAATATGTAAGTCATTTAGCACATGGCCACAAGAAGATTATTCCAATAAATTATCAAAGATTGAGTTAGAAGAATTCTTATTAAAACATGAAAATATTTTCGAATTAGTTGATCAACAAAAACGTAAACGAACGGAAGATATCCCAGTACGTACAGAATTAAATGGAAAGGAAATATATCCAGAAGGTGGCGATATGGAAATTATGCGGGATGCAGCTTCACTTGCATCCTTACCGTTACAAGAGATTGGCAATATCTTAGTAGCTACTAGAGATTCAGACTTCAGACTTGTATCAAGAGCTTTGGAAGAAGAATATGGATTCGGAGTAGTTTCTGATGCCCAACAATTAAACTCTAGAATTTAGTTAATTAGTTTACATGTGAGAGATTATTGCTTCTCCGAAATCTGAACAGCTGAGTAATGTCGCATCATCCATCAATCTTTCAAAATCGTAAGTTACTGTTTTGGCAGAAATTGCGCCTTCCATGCCTTTAACAATCAAATCCGCTGCTTCGTTCCACCCCATATGACGAAGCATCATCTCTGCTGAAAGTATCAAAGAGCCGGGGTTGACCTTGTTTTGGCCAGTATATTTTGGCGCGGTACCATGAGTAGCCTCAAAAATAGATATTCCAGTATCATAATTGATATTGGCCCCAGGAGCGATACCGATTCCTCCTACTTGAGCTGCCAAAGCATCTGAAATATAATCGCCGTTAAGATTCATTGTTGTTAACACACCATATTCTTTCGGCCTTGTAAGGACTTGCTGCAACATAGCATCAGCAATTACATCTTTAATAATAATTTGATTATTTGTTTTGGGATTATTCATAGTACACCAAGGCCCACCATCTAACTCCGTTGCACCAAACTCATCCTTAGCCAACTGATATCCCCAGTCTCTAAACCCACCTTCTGTAAACTTCATTATGTTTCCTTTGTGGACAATTGTTACACTTGATTTATCATTGTCTATAGCATAATTAATTGCTGATCTGACTATCCTAGATGTACCCTCACTACTAATAGGTTTGATTCCTATCCCACTAGTTTCTGGGAATCTAATTTTTGATACACCCATTTCATTTTGAAGGAAATCAATCACTTTCTTTACTTCGGAGCTGCCTGCTTCCCATTCAATCCCTGCATAAACGTCTTCACTATTTTCACGGAAAATTATCATATTAACATGTTCTGGATTCCTGACTGGGCTGGGTGTTCCTTCGTACCATCTAACTGGACGGACACAAGCAAACAGATCGAGTTTTTGACGAAGCGCAACATTGAGACTTCTGATGCCTCCACCGACGGGGGTGGTCAGAGGGCCTTTGATAGAAACTAAACCTGTTCTCATAGCTTCAAGAGTTTCTTCGGGCAACCACTCTCCTGTTTTATCGAATGCTTTTTGCCCTGCAAGAACTTCATTCCAATGGATTTTTCGTTCTTCCGAATATGCCATTTTAACTGCAGCATCAACTACATTAATCATTACTGGAGTGATGTCGATGCCTATTCCGTCTCCTTCAATATAGTGCACTAAAGGCTCCTCAGGGACTATTAAGTTACCATTTTTTATTGAAATTGCTGTTCCCTCGGACATTGTTCTCAGAGATGCCACTTACCACTCATTCATGAAGCCGACCCCTCTGCCTTAAGGAGAAGTGATTCGGATGAAAGGGGTAGTTAGGTGGATAACTGGTGAAGAAATAGAAGGTGAAACAGATAATGGAAAAATTACTCAATTCCATAGCGATACGGCAGCGAGTCCTATGCAAATTGTTCTTCAAGCACATGGTGCGTGTTCATTGATTGATGTAATAGATGGGCTAAAACATAGAATGAAAGATGTAAGAGCCATGTGGATTGAGTTAGAATCTGAAAGATCTTCTGAACGACCAAAAGTATTCACTTCTGTAAATATGAAATATGTAGTTGAGGGTGATGTTCCAGAAAAACTGTTGAGAAGATTGATACATCAAAGTCATGAAAAATATTGTTCCGTTGGTGTGATGATAACAAGGTCGGGAACTAAACTTGACTGGAGTCTAGATTTAAGGCCATAATCTTTAAAATTTACAAAATTTATGTGTAAGTCGTTCAATCAATTAAGTAGTAAAAACTATCAAAATAAAGAGTGCCTTTTGTAAAGCATTAAACACCCTCTATTCCGAAGAGAAAATCCCTTACGCCGGGAACACCATATCAAGACTATCAAAAATAGGAGTGTGAAGCTATGCAGACTAATGTAAAAAATAAATCGAAAACAACTCAAAACCATGAAAATAATGAAAATGGGATGATAGTTGAAAGACGATTTACTACTGCTGGAGAAGATCCTTTTGATTTATTCTCTTGGATTTCAATGGATGTAGAAATAAGAAATCCAGACGGGACTATGGCTGACTCAATCGATGGTGTTCAATTCCCCTCTGGCTTCGAGGGAGTTCCTGGAAAAATTGCTGCTCAAAAATATCTGAGAAAAGCGGGGGTGCCTACCTATCTGCGCAAGGTGGCGGAAGAAGGCATTCCCGTTTGGCTCCAGAGAAGTGAGCCTGATCATGAAAAACTCCAGACTTTAGACCCAAAAGATAGGTTTGCTGGAGAAATTCACGGGAGAAATCTGTTCCGTAGATTGGCGGGAACTTGGACCTATTGGGGATATAAGTATGGATATTTCGCTAGTGAAGCAGACGCTCGGGCATACTTTGATGAAATGTGCTATCTAATTGCCAGTCAACGTTCTGCACCTAATAGCCCTCAATGGTTCAATACGGGTTTGCATTGGGCTTACGGGATAGAAGGCCCTGCACAAGGGCATCATTATGTCGATCCTGCAACAGGAGAATTGTGCCTGTCTGAGAATTCATATGAACATCCGCAGCCTCATGCTTGTTTTATCCAGTCAGTTAGTGATTCATTAGTTGGAGGAACAAGTTCGATAATGGGGTTGTGGAATCGTGAAGCACTGCTATTTAAATTTGGATCAGGTACAGGTTCTAATTTCTCTAACATTAGAGGTGCGGGGGAGCCTCTGTCAGGAGGAGGTAGTTCTTCGGGTCTACTATCATTTCTGAAAATCGGAGATAGGGCTGCTGGAGCGATAAAATCAGGAGGCACTACCCGCCGTGCTGCTAAGATGGTAACATTGGATTTAGATCACCCAGACATTGAAGAATATATCGATTGGAAATCAAGTGAAGAGGAAAAAGTCTCTGCACTAGTTATTGGTTCCAATATTCTACAAAAACATGCTAATTCTTTAATGAAAGCAATTTGGGAGCATGAAGATGATAAAACAAGGCTCGAACCTACACAAAATCCTGACTTAAGAAAATCTATTGTTAGGGCAATAAAGGATAATGTCCCTCAACCGCATATTCAGCGAATTTTAGATCTTGCGACCCAAGGATGGAAAGGAGTTGATTTCGAATGCTTCGATACTGATTGGCAGGGAGAAGCATACATGTCCGTTTCAGGACAAAATAGTAACAACTCTGTGAGAATACCAAATTCATTCATGGATGCTGTGAAGAATGGTGAAAATTGGAATCTAGTTTGGAGAACGGAAAAAGATAAAGCGGCTGAAGAAGGTCGTGAACCAGAAGCTTGTAAAGTATTAGACGCTAGAGAATTATGGGATAAAATAGCATATACTGCTTGGGCCTGTGCAGATCCAGGGGTACAGTTTGACACCACTATCAACGAATGGCATACTTGCCCAGAAGGGGGACGAATCAATGGATCTAATCCTTGTTCAGAGTATATGTTCCTTGATGATACCGCTTGTAATTTGGCCAGTATAAATCTACTTCATTATTATGATTTAGATAACCAAACCTTCCAGATTGAAGATTTTAAACATAGTGTGAGGCTTTGGACTGCCACACTCGAAATCAGTGTTTTGATGGCTCAGTTCCCATCTGCGGAAATTGCACAAAAATCGTATGATTATCGTACATTAGGCCTTGGCTACTGCAACATAGGCTCCCTATTGATGCACATGGGGATACCATATGATGATGAGAGAGCTTATGCCATCTGTGGTGCTCTTACCGCAATAATGTGCGGAGAATCTTATGCTACGAGTGCAGAAATTGCTTCGATACTAGGCCCCTACCCCGATTATGAAAGAAATTCTGAACATATGTTGAGAGTGATGAGAAATCACCGAAGAGCAGCATATGACGCCCCGGAAGAAGAATATGAGGGGTTGACAATATTGCCTCGGGGAATAAATTCTAAGAAATGTCCGCAAGATTTGTTGTTGGCTGCAAGAGATGCATGGGATCGTGCGTTAAGAGATGGTGAAGAACATGGATATAGAAATGCACAAACCACAGTAATTGCACCTACCGGAACAATCGGGTTAGTTATGGGCTGTGACACTACTGGAGTGGAACCACAGTTTTCTTTGGTTCAATACAAAACACTAGCAGGAGGCGGTTCTCTAAGAATCATCAATAAAGGTGTTACAATGGCCTTACGAAGGTTGGGTTATTCAGATAAGCAAACAAAGACAATTGAAGAGTTCGTTATGGGTACCAAGAGTTTGAATGGGTGCCCACATCTATCTTACGACGCTCTAGAAGCTTTAGGGTTTACATCCGCACAAATCAAAAATATTGAAAAGAAATTACCAGATGTATTTGATATTAGATCTGCTTTCTCTCCAAGTATTCTAGGTAAGGAAATGTGTGTAGGTTCGTTAGGAATGACTGAAGAACAATATAATGACGATTTCTTTGACGTTTTGGGGCACTTAGGTCTAGATTCTTCGCAAATCAATTCTGCGAATGATTACGTATTAGGCAGAGGAACAATCGAAGGCGCGCCTGGATTAAAGGATGAACATTTACCTGTTTTCGATTGTGCAACACCTGGTGGAAAATATGGTGTTCGTTCTATTGATTGGCCTGCACACGTACACATGATGGCTGCAGCTCAGCCTTTCATATCTGGAGCTATCTCAAAGACCATCAATATGCCATCTAATTCAACAGTGTCTGAGATTAAAGATGCATATGATCTAAGTTTCTCAACTATGATAAAAGCATGTGCCGTATACAGAGATTGTTCTAAACTTTCTCAACCGTTAATGAACCAATTAGTTGATTCCAGTGCTTTGGAGGAAGATGATGATGAGGAAACAATAGTTGTTCAAAAAATGGTTGAGCAAGTCGTAGAAGTTCTGCCGATCCCTTCACCTAAGGCTCAGCCACTCGCAGAAGCAATGGTGCACGACTATATCGCAACAAGGAGGCCTTTACCCGATAGCTGTCAAGGTGGAAGGATGAAGGCGCGTGTAGGAGGACACACCGTATATCTAAACCATAGTTCGTATGAAGATGGGAGATTAGGAGAGATTATGCTAACTACCTCAAAAGAAGGGGCTGCTTGGAGATCTATGCTAAACCAATTTGCAATTGCTGTATCTCTAGGGCTTCAACATGGCGTTCCTTTAGAGGCGTTTGTTAACTCCTTTACTTTCCAGAAGTTTGAGCCAAGTGGAATGGTCATGGGAGGGAGTGGGCGTGTCAAAATGTCGTCAAGTATTGTGGATTATATATTTAGAGAATTGGCAATAGAATATCTTGAAAGGCATGATCTATCTCATGTTTCACAAGAAGATTTAGACCCTTATTCAATAAGTAGGCCAGAAATTACAGAAGAAGGAATTGTCAGAAATAAAGGAGAGGTTAGAGAAGTACAGCAAACTTTGGGCGCATTTAACAATATAGAAGATTCTGAGTCTAAAGTTAGAAGGTTAGCAAGAGAAAATGGTTTCACAGGAGATATTTGTACCGATTGTGGAAGCAGCCAAATGGTAAGAAATGGGACTTGTTTGAAATGTAATGCATGCGGCTCCACTACTGGATGTTCTTGATTATATTAGCCAATTCACTATTTCGTAAAGAGATGCGATTTACTAAATCTATGTATGAATCTCTGTCTAACTCGAATATCTTAGATGAAATTTTAATAAATGAAGGTTGATTTTTTTTACCTATTTCAACCAACATCCCTGATAATTGCGACCTTGATTCCGAATTACACCGTGTCCATAACATTGGAACCAAGTCATCAGAATCATTAGAATCTAAAGATAGATAATGTCTCAATCCTGATTCAATTAATCTTTGGATCATTCGAGAATCTTGTTTCTTAGAAATTTCTTTTGTAAATCGGATAAAAACTGACCTCTCTAAACGAGCTAAATTACCCAAATATGTTGTCGATAAAACACGAGTATCAGAGTCTTCATCTGTAATTAGTTTCTCCAATAAAGAAACACAGAAATCTCTATCTTCTGAATCTATTCTAGATAGATTAGAGGCTAGATTTCTTCGTAAGTATTCTTTTTCGCTGTTACAAGCTTGGTATAATGTCTCCTTCGAAACATCAGGATTGTTAGATAAGCTGTGAATAGTTGCCATCAGTAGATTTTCACAATTATTTTGATTACAGTCTATAATTAGATTTTGAACTCTTGAAGGTATATTGAGTACAAATGAAATATGTTTACTTATTGATAATCTTTCTAGCCAATAAGGCAACACCGTATTATGATTGGTTTGATGAAGTTGTAAGATATCTAATATTGAATTAGCGGCTAAAACACCACTAGGATGACTAATGTCCTCATTAGAAATTTCTGATTCACCATTCCATGTAATTTGATGACGCCCAGAGGACTTTCTTGAAGAGATTCCGGGCTTTCTTGCAAAAACAATTGAATCGAATAAATTGAAACCTTCAGACTCTATGATATGAGAACCTTTCAGACTTAACCCAATCAAAGAGCTTACTGAAAGGTACCATCGATCAGTGTCGGGAGAATCTTCATCTAGTGCTGAATAAAGCCAATCTTTAATTTGTAAAATTAGAATTCTTTCAGAAATTTCCGCTATATTTTTTGACAGCCACTTTTCTCTCTCAGTATCGGGGTCAATATGGCGTTTGATAAAACTGGGTTCATAGTTCTCAATGATAATATCTAACCGATATAAGAATCCTGCAGTATCAATAGAAGAAATTCCGAGTGCTTGCTGAGTCAATGTGATTAAATCGTTGGGGGATTTGGCAGGAAAATCTGGAATTTCTAAAGGAGGATTTGGAAGTGGAAGATATTCAAAAGATAAAGCGATGCATTCTCTTAACATCTTGTCACAATGCTCTCGGAGGAGAGCTTTCGCCTCCCTTCTCGACATTTTTTCACCAGATTATATTTCTAGCTCAATATTTAAATTCTGAATTAATTCCTTATATCTATTTCTAATTGTAACTTCGGTAACTCCAGCCACTTCTGCAACCTCTCTCTGAGTTCTTCTTTTTCCACATAATACACTTGCGATATAGATTATAGATGCTGCAATCCCAGTAGGGCCACGTCCACTTGTAAGTTCTTTTTCTTGGGCTGCTGAGATTAATTCATATGCTTTTGATTGAACTTCTGCATCTAGATCAAGTCCTGAACAGAATCTTGGGATATAATCTTCTGGTTTAGTAGGAGGGATTTTCATTTTCAGTTCGCGTACCATAAATCGATAGGTTCTACCTATTTCTTTCCTACCTGTACGACTTGCTTCACCTATCTCATCAAGAGTTCTAGGGTTTTGGCACTGGCGGCAGGCAGCATACAAAGAAGCTGCAGCAACACCTTCAATTGATCGCCCTCGAATAAGTCTAGCCTCTACAGCTTTTTTGTAATTAACAGCTGCTGATTCTCTTATTGATTTAGGCAAATCTAATCTACTTGCCATTCTATCGAGCTCAGCAAGAGCCATTGCTAAGTTTCTTTCTGTAGCATTACTGACGCGGGACCTTTTTTGCCATTTTCTCATTCTATAAAATTGAGACCTGTAGCGTGATGAAATAGATTTTCCTGAATAATCTTTATTCTGCCAATCAATATCTGTTGAGAGCCCTTTGTCGTGTAACATTACAGTCATTGGAGCCCCTGTACGAGCTCTTTGATCACCTTGTTCAGGGCTGAAAACACGCCATTCGGCGCCTTGATCAATTACTTTGTCTTCTAATACCAACCCACAGTCTTCACAGACGACCTCTCCACGAGTTTCGTCTCTGTTTAGATTACGGCTTCCACATTCATCACATTTTACGGTGTCTTCTACAAGATAATCTGCCATCTCATCACGTCCTCTTTCCTAGGAAAGGTAAAATATCCTGAATGACGATGTTATTTAAGGTTAACATATAATTGAAATAATAAAAATATAAAAAAAATTATTTACATAATAAAAAAAATTGAGAATGGTGATATATTACTGGAGCATGGCAAGACACAGGAGAGGTTGAGTGGATGAGTGATAAATTATGGCCGCCTTCGAAAATTTCTCTAAATCCTAATAAAAGAGTTTTATTCTTGACAAAAGATTTAGATTTAATTAGAAAACAATTGTATGAAGGATTGAATCTTAAAATGGAAGATTTAACAATTGATGATTTGTTAGATGACATAAATACAGATGTAATGACTCCGGCATGGGTTTGTTTTGACTATGACCCTTCTAAAATAGCTGAGAATGCATATGCAGGACTTCTGCACGATGGGAGGCGTGTTTTTGATACTCATGCTCTGAAAAATGGTAATTTTGAAGTTATTGTTTCTGGCCATAGAAAAGGGACTGGTTCAAGCAGAGAGACTGCACCACAATGTGAAAAATGGTCTGGAATCAGGATTGTTATCGCTGCATCTTTCGCCCCAATTCATGAGAGAAATAATATAAATTTGGGGCAATTAATGGGGGATCACTCTATACTCGAAAGACTGCAGGGTGGCGAAAGTATCGATTTGGATGAATTTACTAGAAAATATGATCCTGTCACCCAACTTATACTGGAAAATGGAGGAATTTTTCCTTTTGCAAAAAAGCTGGCAGCAGGAAATATCCTGCTCCCTGAGATTAATAAAAAACCTCATCCAATGACAATTGCAGAAAAAATTATTTCTAAAAAATTAATTTCAACGGATTCTTCTCAAGGATTTGTCAAACCAGGAGATGCTGTATTAGCATCCGTTGACGGAGGTTATTCTCATGAATTTACTACAGCACAAGTTCATGATTTTCTAAAATCAGAATACGGAAACGAATATAATATCCCTAATCCTCCAAAATTTGCAGTCTTTGAAGACCATTTATTGTATGCGACAGGGGTGCCAAGATTTAGTAAATTCAAAGAAAAAATTCAAACTTTAAGAGATATGCAAAATGATTTTCAAAAACATACTGGTGTTCGAGATTATTCGGCTGTCAATGGAGTTTCTCCGGGTATATGCCATCAAGTTGCAAGGGAAGAATTTATTGATGTTGGAGATTTTATCCAGGCAACTGATAGCCATACCTGTATGGGAGGGGCTAGTAATGCATTGACTTATGGAGTGGGGTCTACCGAATATGCAAATTTAATTCATAATCAATTTGCGTTTGTAAAAGTACCAGAAAGTATCAGATTTAATTTAACAGGGAACCTTCATCCTGGTTGTACTGCTAAAGACGTTATATTACACATCTTATGGAAGTATGCGGCAAAATCTGAAACTCTAGATAGAAGTATGGAATTTGGTGGTCCTGGTCTCTCAAGTTTATCGATGGATGAAAGAGCAACTCTTTGTAATATGGCCACTGAATGTAGTGCAAAAACGGGGATATGTGATCCCGATGATTTGACTGTTGAATGGTTGATGAATAGGAGGAGTGGACTGAGTAGTGAGGAGATTATTGATGCTTTTGTTATAGCTGATGTAGGAGCAGTTTACCATGGAGGGGTGCATACTATAGATCTAGATGAGATTAAACCTATGGTGGCACATCCAGGAGACCCAGACAAAGGAATACCATCTGACCCGACAAATGGCGCCTATATCGATGAATTAGGTGTTGTGAACATAGATATAGCTTATGCGGGCTCATGCACAGCAGGGAAAGATGATGATTTTGCATATTACGCGGAAGTGACGAAGGCCGCTTTAGATGCTGGTTTGAAAATAGCGGATGGCGTCGATTGTTATATCCAATTTGGATCGAAAACGGTCAAAGAATTGTCAGAGAGAAATGGGTGGACAAAGATGTTTGAAGCTGCAGGTATAAAATTAATTGATCCTGGTTGTGGTGCTTGTATTGGAGCAGGCCCCGGAGTAAGCGATAATACAGAACAGGTATCAATTTCAGCAATAAATCGAAATTTCCAAGGCAGGTCAGGGCCGGGGAAACTCTACTTGGCAAGCCCTCTCACAGTTATGGCCAGTGCATTTACAGGTCATATTACTGCGTGGAGTCCTAACCTTTTTTCTTAGAAATGCTCCAAACACCCCAAATTGCAGCAATAAACCACGCTATTTCTAAAATTAAAAATGCCCATTCATCAATAAAGTAAGCGCGGACTGCTAACAATCCTGAGCCTGATGCCATCAATCCTAGATAGGGCACTGCCTTGCTGTGGAGAACATCTCTAGTCTCCAAAAAAAATGCTGTTAAAATTAATATCATCCCTATATATGCAATTAATTCGCTTTGAGCAATACTGACAATGGTATCAATCATGCCCGTTCTAAAATCATTGAAAATATAGTCTTTCTTCATTTCAACAGGCGCATGTTTCAATAGCCTATCGAGTTCCCATGTACTCATCACAAGTTGGCCCCAGGTCATTAGGACATGGGAGGACCAAGTGGAGGGAAAGACAATGGTGGATGCAAGAGATATATCCGGAAAACAAAAACAAATAGCAGTTAGTGAGTTCTTTGAGAAGAATAAACACTTCCTAGGATTTGATTCCCTTCAAAGATCTTTAATTACGGCTGTTAAAGAAGCTGTTGATAATTCTTTAGATGCTTGTGAAGAAGCGCGAATTTTGCCAAATATTGTGGTTGAAATTAATAGATTGAAGGGTGAAGATATAGAATTGATATCTCAGGACAATGGCCCCGGAATTCCGAGAGATGCCATTGAAAATGTATTTGGAAAATTTCTATTAGGTTCAAGATTTCATGCAATTCGTCAAACTAGAGGTCAGCAAGGTATCGGAATAACTGGCGTTGTAATGTATGCACAACTGACTACTGGCGCCAAAACTCGCGTAATTTCAAAAATCGCCAATGATTCCTCGGCTGTATTTGTAGAGCTAGGCCTAGATACTAGGAAAAATAGGGCGATTAAATCAAAAGAAAGAAGAGAAGTATGGATTGATGAGAATACGGGAGAAGAAGTTCGGCATGGATTGAAAATATCGACAATCATGAAAGCGAAATATCAACGTGGTAAGCAATCTGTATATCAATATCTTAGAATGACATCAATAGTAAATCCACATGCGACAATCAGCCTAATAGTTAGAGGAAGAGATGGGGAAATCATAGAAGAAGGGGAATGGATCAGAACCAGTGAAAGGTTGCCGAGAGTGGTCGAAGAAATTAAACCTCATCCACACGGGATACAATTAGGTACACTACAAAGAATGTTAAGAGAATCAGAACAGAGGAAAATGACCTCTTTCCTTAGGCATAATTTCTCAGGAGTTAGCGTGAGAGCAGCAAAAGAAGTTCTGTCTACTTCTACGATAGAAGATGATAGAGTGCCAAAAAGAATTAATTCAGAAGATGCCAAAAAATTAATTGCATCTTTTCAGAAGGTTAAGTTACTTCCTCCACCTACAGATTGTCTGTCCCCAATTGATGATTTATTGATTAAAAAGGGACTTTCTAAGGCTATTGATTCAAGATTTGCATCAACAGTAACAAGACTTCCAACGGTTAGTCAGGGTAATCCATTTCAGATTGAAGTGGGACTTGTTTTCGGAGGAGACATTTCTGCAGATGGTCCAATAGAGGTATTACGATTTGCAAATAGAGTTCCTCTAATGTATCAACAAGGAGGTTGTGCATTAACGAAAGCAATTGAATCTATTGATTGGAAAAGATATGGTTTAGATCATCCGGGGGGAAAGGGCTTACCAAAGGGGGCAGCAGCAGTATTGATCCATCTCGCTTCCACCAATGTTCAATTCACTAGTGAAGCTAAAGAAGCTGTGGCCGATAATGAAGAAGTTTTTGATGAAATCAGGAAAGGACTTTTAGAAGTCGGGAGAGGATTAAAGAACCATCTAAAAAAGAAAGACCAAAGGAAAAAAGCAAAGGAAAAATTTGAATTGGTTAATGTAATTCTTCCTGAGATTGCTAAGAAAACATCAAAAATATTAGGGAGGGAAGAGCCGGATTTAGCACCTGTAATAACTCAAATAATGAATGCAGTGTTTTGTGAAGAAGAATTGGGGTGGGATAAAGAAAGAAAACTCGCTACGTGTTCAATTAAAATATTCAATTATACAGCAAGGGCAAGGGCCTATACAATTCTCCTAAAATGGCCTGAAAATGAAAATATAACTATGGTTGAAAATTCAAATGGAGGAAGGAAAGAGGCGAGGGGGATATGGGCTTGGCGCCTTGATACCCTAAATCCGGGTACTTCAACAACAATTGGCGTATCACTTTCTGGTCTTAGTAAAGGAGATTGGACAGATACAGATATTTTCTTCAGAGGGAATGGAGATATCATTGGTGCAACTAAGATAGATGAGAAAATACTTGAAGAAATACGAAAAAGCGAGGCCTTAACCGCTATCAGGAATGAAATTTCTGAATCTGAATCTCAAGAGGTCAATGGGGTTCTATCTGAGAGAGAATTAGTAGAAAAGGAAGAAACTAATAATTCAGATGGAATAAATATTTTCGCTGATTTTGAGGAGGGATCTGAATGAGTATCGTTGGACAAAGAAAAACAAAAGAAGAAGTAAAAGATGCACTGAAAGATATTGCTTCGGAAATGCATAACAAAATGGAAAAGGGCGTTCCTCCATCTATGACTCTACCTGTTAGGTCAAAAACAAATATTGGATTTGATAATAAATTGGGGGTTTACAAATATGGTAAAAAAAAGAGTACTAGGGACGCGACAAGCCTTGGCTCGGCAAGACAACTGTTGCGTTCATTACATGTGACTGAATTTATCGAACAAATGATAGACTCCGGCAAGTCATCTACTCTGAGAGAAATGTATTACATTAGTGAAGCATGGGGGCATGGTAAATTCGGTTCGCAAAATGAAAGTAATAATTTAGCCGAAGATTTAGAAATTGTAACCAAATGTCTTCGAGAGGATTTTAAGTTACGACCTGAAGAAGATGGAGCAAGAATTATCGGTAATGTTACCTTTGAAGAAAGAAATCGAAAAGGTGATTGGATGAGAATAAATTGTAGAGATGATGTTGGAGATTCTGGTTATGGGGTGCCATATAATGTAGAAGCCGAAAAATTAACTTTAGTTGAGGAAGATGTAGATTTCATTATGGCAATAGAAACCGGTGGTATGTTCGATAGGTTAGTAGAAAATGGTTTTGATGAAGAAGCAAGATGTGCATTAATACATCTTAAAGGACAGCCCGCTAGATCAACAAGAAGAATAATGAAAAGGATGAGTCAAGAATGGAATAAACCAATTATTGTATTTGCTGACTGTGACCCTTGGTCTTTCAGAATATATGCAAGTATAGCTTATGGAGCTATTAAAACTGCTCATATCTCTGAGTACTTGGCTACCAAAGGTGCTCAATATTTAGGAATTACAGCAGATGATATTCTGGCCTATGACCTACCAAGTGACGAGCTTACTAAACAAGATCTTGGCGCTTTAGACTCGGAGTTAACAGATCCTCGATTCAATACAGGATACTGGAAAGATCAAATAAATCTGATGAAAGAAATTGGAAAGAAGGCCGAACAACAGTCTCTTGCCAAATATGGTCTTGATTTCGTTACTGATACGTATCTACCAGAAAAACTCGCAGATATCGGTTTAGGTTATTGATTGCCAAATCTGAAATGTAGGCCCCACTGTCTATGGCCATGAAGAGTGGCGCCAAACTATGGGTTAAGCGCCTTAGCGGACTTTCAATAATATTGATTTTAGTTTTTGTTGGGACTTATGGAGAGTCTACTGATAAAATTATTCAGAAAATGAATGTGGAAGAAAATAACTTACTAGAATTAGAAAGTGGAGAAGAGGGGGCAGCACAATTAGAGAAAATTAGATTCTACACCGTTGTAACATTAGAAGGTAATGAAATAAAGGGAAATGAAGTTGAATTATTCGATCAAGATGGTGGAGAAATTATTGGAACATCGCTTAGTTCGATAGAAAAAATGAATAAAAGACCTGATTCAAGTGGCAATTTAGTTTTTGTTCCTGTAATTATTTTTGAAGTACCTGGAGATGCAGAATACATATTTCATAATCAAGGAAATAATACTTTGTGGGTCTTGGATGATTTAAAAATACAATCTAGTTTGATTTCCGATGAAATAATACTAATCTCAATGATTAGTTGTTGTTCAGGGTTCCCCTTAGGTATTATAGCATTAATTGGCTGGTTTGTGGTTTGGCGGAAAAAGGATAAGCAATCACAAAAAATTATTGTAAAAGAAGAAATAATGACTACTGATCAATTGTTTAAACAATACAATTCTACCGCTGAAGAACATAAAGTTCCTGCTCCTTTTTTAGATACAGAAAAAGTCGATGTAACTATGAATGAATTATCCCTTGATGATAATTCAGATGCCACTAGACAAAAAGTGAATGATTTTGTTGAGGAACACGTGAGTTCTGAAGAAAGTGATAATTTCAAAAAAGGCGAGGAAAATTGGGAAAATTGGGATGATGGTGAGTAAGGAGAACCCTTTACCCTCATAAAATCGTTAAATGGGTTTTTACATGCCCCCTAACTACCCAACTTCAGGTTGGTAAGTGGTATGGACTTTGACGAGGCTATGACTATACTAGAAAATAGAGCTAGAAGAAGTATTTTACAACACCTAGTCAAGGAACCGCATTATCCATTACAACTCTCTGAATTACTAGATATTAGTCAGCAAGCAGTAATGAAACATATCAAAGTCTTAGAAAAGGCGGGTTTTATTGAATCTGAAATAGTTCCTTCAGAAAAAGGTGGGCCTCCAAAGAAAATGTATAAAGTAAATCAATCGTTTTCTTTGAGGCTTGATTTGGGGCCAGAACTATTCAAAGCAGAACATAGAACTATCCCTGCGGGTGGCCCGATGAGGCTTTCAAATAAATTACCAACAGAATTAGATTCGGTAATAGATCGTTTAGGTACTAGAAGAGATTTATCTATGTCAGAAGCAATGAATATACTATCAGACTTAGATTCGTCACTTGAGAAAATAGATAGGCAAAGAGACGCTATCATCGCTTTACATCAACAAATAATGCTGAAAACCTCAAAAGAAGTTACAGAAAACGCTGAATCATATGAAGAGAGAATGATGGCTAGAGAGATGATGACACAACCAAGAAGGCCGTTAGACTTGGATATATTCTCACAGAATCTAAGAATTCAAGAATCTCATGCCGAAGATATCATGGAAAATATTCGAGATAGATTGATGAGGGATTTTGTAATCAATAATGATAACTTTGTCTCTGCGAACAAGGATACCCCTCTTCCTTGGTGGTTAATTAAATAACTAAATTAAGCGTTTATTCAAAATTGAGTATCTGAGTCGTCGTCACTAAGAGAAATCATACTGCTTTTCTCTGCAAAGCGATCTAATGCTTCCATTCTTCTACCATACATAACAACACCAGCTACTGCGATTAATGCAAATGTCGCCCCGAGTATTATAGCTGGAACTGAATATCTTGCAATAATTTCAACACCAACATCTAAAACTCCGTTGTTAGAACCCATATCTCCTGCCGATTTGAAATTGTTTTTCTCATCGGTTTCGACAATAATATTATCTGGATCAACTACTACTACTACTTCGTGAGTACCCGCCTCAACTAAGTATAGCAAAGTGATTAATGGAGGTTCATCATCTGAAGTCGTTGGCATTATTGCCTCAATTAATTGGCGGTATGCTACATTTTCCTCAGCACAACCATTTTTCTTAATTGAGTTAACTGATTGCCCTACGCATAAAATTACATTCACATCAGTTGCATGAGAATTTCCGTCATTCAGAATTGAAACAGTTACTGAAAGCATATCTCCTATCTCTCCTTTCGTCTTGCCAACATCAACACTTAAAATCTGTAAATCCGGTGCTCTGAGTCTTAATTCTAAGACCTGTTCGTTGGTATCACAATTCGGGCGATAATTATCAGGGAAGCCATCACCATTCATATCGATCGTACAGGAATCTTCCCAAATTGCTGTTTCATCGAAGTCGCCGCCTGACAAAGAGTCACCAAAGCTTGACTTTAATTTGATTCCAATTTCTCTATCGGCTAAGGCAGCAGTTGGGTCTATTGTAACTATTGCAACTAACTGTAATGTAGTGTATGAAGGCATTAAAGGGAGTGTAATCCTTCCTTTGGAATCCTTGTAACACATGTTACTTGGAAGTGGATCTCCTTGCATCAATACCACACAAGGCCGTTCTATTGGGTATTCACTGCCAAATCCTTCTAACAAGGCGTAGTCAATTCGCCATGAGCTCAAAGCATTCAATCCCGGTGCGGTATCCCAACCGGCACCATCTACAGTATGGTTGTGCACTGTAGGTTGATCTGCAACATTACCAAAATTTGTCACATTCATTGTAAATCTAACTACTCTCCCTGGAGCTGTTGTTTTAATTCTACTTTCAACAGTTGGATCAACAGTTATTCTCATGTCATGGAACTCTACCACTTCAACCTGTAATGTAACTAAATCTCTGAGTTTTGTTCCTTCGAATGATTCTTCACTGTATATTTCAATCACTATAGTATACTGTCCTGCCAATGTTTCTTCTGGAACATTTATGATAATCGGAATTTGTTGAGACTCGTCTCTATCTAATTCTTGGAAAAGAATTCTAGGTATTGCTACGTCCCAAACATCCGAGTTCCCATCCTGGTCTGTGATAGAACCCACAGCCATATCATAGCGATCGGCCCCATTGCCTGTATTTTCTATAACTGTATCAAGTTGATACTCTTGTCCGGGGTATAAAGAGAGAATCGTCTCTGTGTTGGCTTCTAAATCATATCTTTGTATTACATTGGTTACAAGAACTACTGAGTCTCTGACTTTAGGTGCACCATCCAGTGATGCTTTTACAGTTACAGATTCTCCAATTCCTGCTGTTGCATTATATGGTGCACACATCTCTGCAGTAACGGTTCTAGGCGCATCTACTGTCCAATAACGCGGAGTTTCTTGAGGTATGCTATTTCCGCCGGGAGCTTCCGAAAAGTCAAGATTAACCGTCCAATGATCGAATCTCCAAGTTTGATCTGATACACCTTCTGGCTTTTCTTCGGGCCCACCTGGTGTTGTGAAAATTAGGTGACCAGGTGTGAAATTCTTTGTAACCTCGATATCAAATTCTGAACATTCCCCTGGCAAAACATGCATTGTAGTTTCACCTAATTGGAAAACAATATTTCCAGTACTCTTGATAGATACGTTGACCCATAATTCAAGAATATCAAATGTCCCTTTATCTACTGACAATACTGGTTCACCTGTTGACCACCCCTTCAAGTAAACTACGAATGTCCCTGGTTCTTGAGAAGTAGGGACATCAATTTGTAAATTTCTAGTCATCGATTGGCCCGGATCTAGAGATAAGGATGTCGGGAATGTTACCCCCCATCCGAAAGGTAAAGCCCATTCTGTTTGACCTTCGAGAGTTGTTGGATCATAGAAGGCAAACGTATCGTATACATTTCCTGTATTTGTTATAGATATAGAGAAGGTCGCTTGCTGACCTTGTTCAACGTCGGCTTGATAATGGCTGGTATCCAACTCAATTCCATGAACTACATCCATTAAAGTTAGAGTAATTGCTTCGTCTCTAATTGCTGGATCTTTGTAAGATAGTGCTGTGACTTTGATAGTTGCCAGCTCATCATGATGCGCTTGGTAAATAGTGGGGGCTCTGACCCTCATATACAAATCAATACTTTCTCCGCCTTGTAGCGACACTGGTGTGGAGTCAAAAATTGGTGTATGGTTACTAGCAAAGAATATACTAGCACTCCAATTAGCTGGGACTCCTTCAACAGCCATCGAAAATATATCCGAAACTAAATCTGCAGGGCCGGGGGTTGGGTTAGAAATCGACATGTTGTAAGTGGTCTGTTCACTAGGTTCGATTGTATGGTAGAATGTTTCATCCTCAGCCAATGAAACATCTACCAAACCTGTAAGGATATGAACATAACATAATGTGTAAACTCCTCCGTTATTCTCGTCACTACACTTGTTTGTATCTGACCAGGCAACGTGAGCACCGCTGCCCATGTCGTTAGCAAATGCAGGTGGCTGTCCTAACTCAGGGAGTGCTGGAGAATTTGGCCCTAATTTATCGGACTGCCATTCAGTTATTGGAAGCAGTTCCCAAGGGTCAAAAATTGATGATGCTATAGAATTCAAAGGAAAACCCGTTGGCCAATCGTTGTTTGTATGATTCAAACGAGTGTACATCAAAGTCTCACCTTGAGACCCATTGTAGTTATCTAACCATGTCAAATGGACGTTGTCGAATGAATCTGTTAAAATTGACGGCATATGTGAATTTCCACCGAATGGACGATCTGGAGCTAATCCTTCATAGCCCTCGACATTAGAAATTGCTGCATCTGAGATTTGTTTAATTGCATATGAAGGTAATCCTTCACTAACTCCATCCCATGCTCCTGCAGAGCTTAATCGCAGGCGAGTGTAATAAATCTCATAATTAACGTCAATATCAAATCCATATGCTCTTCCATCCATCCAAGTTACATGTGTATTTCCAGAGTTATCAATTGCTATGGCTGGATGTAAACTGTAAGCATCGTTCAGTGTAACTCTGGTATCATTTACCACTACTAAATGCCCATAACCCAGCGCATCAGGTGATGCTCCTAAGTCTTCGATATACCTGTCTGCAGCTTGATCAACAAAAGTCCCTGAGTCACCCTTCTGCCAGCCTGGCCATGGGGAGTCAAGAAGAGTTAGCGGGTCTAAAACTGTCAAAAATATCTCTCTAGAATTATTTGTAGATAAGTATACCAACGCTTCGACCATTAGTTGCATTTCTGCTTGGTTAGCAGATCCTGTTGGGAAACTGTACATCATACCTTCTGCATTAGTTAAAGCTAGCGTAGAGCCGCTACATGTTCGGCTGTTAAGACTCGTGAATCCATTGGGACACTGTGCTAAATCCATCATGTGAGAGCCTACATCTGTAGAGCCACTGCCAAATCCTGCAGCCATTAGTGGAATTGGGATTATCCCCGCCGTAACACAGGCATTATGTGCTTCAAGAATGGACTGTGCATCATCTGCATCTGTTGCTGGATCTCCTCCGTAAGGTCCTTCATCTGAAATAGGAATTACAATCTTCGTCGCATTGGGATTCCATGCGTGATCAAGCATTGTTGGAGGGTTTCCAGGTACGTTACCTTGAGCATCGTGCCAAGAAAGGCACGCCCAAGTGGAAGCAGGCCCCCAAAACTCACTGTAGTATCCACCATCCATTGGCAAATCGATTGCCCCATTAGAATAGACTACTTCTGTTAGTTCTCTAATTCCACCAGAATCATCATTTGGTTGAAGACCTAGGGAAGTGGTACGTGGACCTTGGTTTCCGCTGCCTCCTGTAGCATATGCTGCAGCACAATTGCCACTAGTCGCAGCAGAAGGCCAATTTCCACTAAGAGCGTAGAGGGTTTCATAGACAGTCATATTAGCTCGTTCTAACATTGGCTTTAGGCCTTCAAAGTTGTAGCCACTAGCAAAAGAACCACCATAGAAAACAGCGCACATGTCTGCCCATTCTGCATTCATTGAGCCTGATGTATCAATAGGAACTACCATCTCAACTTTACCGCCGCGTGTATCGTCCCATACTACTTGTACAAAATCGTCCAAATCTACAGCTACATCTGGATGCCCTTTGTGCCCAATTATTGGAGTAAGTAAGGTCTCATCGACTGCTACGATTGCTGTTCTTGCAATTACATCTGCTTCAATCATTGCATAGTAAATCTGTGGCTGTTGGTAATACTTATCCAATGGTTCGTAAGAATCTTCCCAAACAATATGTGCATTGGACTGTGAATCAACATCGATTGCTGGCCAATCTCTATTTTGTGTGTGCCGAGAAACTTCAAAGTCATCGATTACAGAAATTGATGCGTCGATTGCTACACCTCCGTCAAGATCATCTTGTGAAGGATCAACTACTGTGTATTTGATAGCCCAATTACCTGTTCTATCTGCCCAAACAATGTGTGCTCTATCATTATCATCAATTGCAATATCGGGATGCCATGCTCTGCTTTGGCCAGCATTAGATATCTGAGTATCGTCAATTAAAGTGTCGCCACGAGCATCGACAAGTTTGTAATACAGGTGTTGAGTATTTCTACTCCAAACGAAATGAACATTTCCTTCGGAATCTGAGTCTAGAGCGACCATTCTGTCGTTTTGGCTACCACCATTTACAATTTGTACAGCATCAGTAAGTACTACTTCGCTAGCTGTTACCTGTGGGGCGACCATCGAAACAAATACTCCCATAACCATCAATGTAACCATCATTACACTACTTCTCATCTTACTCCTATCCATTGAACTCACCTCAGCATATGCTGCAACAGATGAATTTGAACATTCTCTATACTTAACCTCGACCCTTACGGGTCATTTAGAAAAAGTACATTACGCCCATTCATCTCTATCAAAACTACGTCCAAATCCGCCAGTTTCATCGAAATTTATATCCATTTCCTCAACTTGAGTCTTTTTTCCTCGAGGAGTTTTAGTTGAGCTTTTCTTGGGCCAATCATCCACTGGTCCAGGTTTACCGGTTCCCGGACCGTATCCAAACTTTATTTTATGAATAAGAGACAATTTTGTTAACCAAACTTTCCTCATTGTATGCATAAATTCATTCTGTGTTAAACCGTCAAACCAAATTGGCCTCGAAAGATTGAACGCTTGTAGGGGCCCTGATTCTTTTTCCTCTTTTTTACCTATATGTAGCACCCAATCTAAGTTGGCTTGGGTCAATAATAGTCTAGTTTCATGAAGCCATGTTTGCCACTCAAGTGAATCAGATAAATAATGTTCTTTCATTTCCAATTGTTGGCCTTCATCGACTCTGGTTATTGAGTAAATCAAAACTAGATTTCTGTTTTTAGGTATTACAACGTTGAAGAGGTGTGCTGCTTTTGTCGGAGGATACCTGACATGAAGATGAAGGAAGTTCTGACTATCTTGCACTTCACGGGTTTCAAGTTTCTCACTGGCTAGCCATTCCCTAACCATATTGGCAGCCGAGTTCGCATCCATATCCATTTTTTATCATCACCCTATTTGAGAGGTCCTAATTGAGTATTCAATTTTTTAATTAAAGTATTGAATTCATCTCCGGCTGGAGTGTTGGAAAATTTACTTATTTTAGCAAGTATTCTAAAATTAGTCCAGTAATCATACCCTAATAAGAAAATTAAAGAAGAAATGTAGAATACAAATATTATTGAAATGAAACACAGTAATGCTTGGTGGGAAAGCAAGGGATAGTCTAGAATTACATCGTTCCAAAGAGAAAGAGATGTGATCACAAAAGATGTAAATGGCCAAAAAATAACTGGGGAAAACATGCCTGCTAAGAAGAAATATGTCGTTCTTGCATCCAAACCTTCATCACTTATTTCTGCCATATAACGTGCCATTATAGATTGAAGACCGGAGCCAATAATTACTGGTATTGAAGTGATAGTCATCAACAATACACCGATTAATGCATTATAATAGCTGGATAAATTCATCTTCTTTAATTTTTGATTTTGATTAAGACTATTGGCATCGAGATCATATGAATGTAATATTTGAGCGGCTGCGATTGCCCCTGGAATTAGTTCTCGATAATTACCATTTTCATTTATATCGTCCCTAATATGTCTTGTAGCATGGACTTCTTGACTAAGAGATGTTAGAGGTTTTTCGTCCTGATTGGCTTTGAGATGTGCAATTAATTTCCAAGCTCGAAAAGTCTCCCAATCAGGGGCCTCGGGAGTTAAGGGAGATAGTTTGAGATACATTTCTTCCTTCAATTGATTAACTGCTGAAGCGGGTGGTTCTATCCATTCTCCTCTCTCTAGTCGAGAAGACTTTTCATCATCATATACTAGTTTTATTTCTATTGGATCTGTATATTCAACATAACTTTTAGTTCTAAACCAATAATGCCTTTCCCAATGGAGGCCTGTTGGTTGTATTACTGGAGCTGGTTTTCCTCTTTTTCTAGCAATGGCTGCAGAAGCTAAAGCCGCTCTTGCTGCCCCAGTTCTCAAAGCATGTAATTTGGAATCTTGATGAGATTTCCCCTCTGGCATTATAACGGCACCGTGGCCGCCTGCCAAACAATTAGCAATTGTTAACATACTTCTATCATTTATTTTCCTAGCAAAATTCTCATCGGCTACGCCGGCCTCAACTTCTGCTTTTCTTAGAACTGGTTGGGCCCCGTTCCTCCTAGACCACCATCCGATTATTGGACCAGTTATGAGATCATGACGTCCCAAAGATATGATTCTTTTTTTCTGTGTTAATATCATTAAACTTGGATCAACTAAACCATTAATATGGGTCGCTATAGAAATTCTACCTCCGTTGTTAGGAGGTATTTTATCTGACTCAAAATTACGGAATATTACCGATTTTCCAACATTTATCATCAATCTTAACAGATAGCTAAAGGATTTGTTTCCTGGATGTTTTCCTGTGTGATCATAAGGAGCTTTTTTTAATTTATTAACGTTGATTTTGTGCGCTGCTGCAGATAGTTCCGGCGTAATTTCGGGGGCGCTAGTAGAATCTTGCACAGCGCTGCGAGTTGGTTAGAGGTTGAGAATACATCGGTCAAAAAACAATAAAAAATAAAAGTTTTATACTAATTCATACAAAATTGCTTTTGATAGTTCGGAAGCATCGGAATGATCTATTGGACTTGGGTTCCAAACGAAAGAATGAGTAGATTCTGGATATCTAGGGATTATATGAAAATGAAGATGAGGCACTGTCTGCCCCGCTTGTTCTCCGTTATTCTGAATAATGTTGTAATTTTCTGCACCTGTGATTTTTATTATTGCTCTACATATCTTCGGTAAAGCCATACCCAGAGATGAGGCAGATTTATCCGAAAGGAGATCCATTGTGGAGCATTCTTCTTTCGGAATTACTAGGGTGTGCCCACGCGAAAGAGGATTAATATCCAAGAAAGCATATACGAATTCATCTTCATAGATTTTATGAGAAGGAATTTCTCCTGATAATATTAAACTGAAAATAGTGTTACCATTTCTGCTCATTATATCATTAACCTGATTGTGATATTGCCTCAATAATAGGCACCATTGATTTAATCTGTATAGCGGTAACAAGTTCAGTATTCATTACCCTAGATTGGTCTGTTAAGGAAATTTTTACTTCTTGTAACTCCTTAGCGTTAGAAATATTCTTTTCGCTATTGTTGCGGATATTCTTGCCGAGATTGGTTACTTTAGAAGAGAACTCCCCTACTGATTGCCCGTCTTTTGAAAAATAATTATCTATATTTTTTGAAACCTTGGACAATTCCTTTTCTATCTTATTACTACCTGCAAAATTAGCAGTTTGGGACCACTTGCCTGCATGTCTGCCGGCTGCTTCTCCTGTGACCAAATCTTCGAGTTGTAGGTTTCCTGGAAGGTAACCATCTCCATGCATCCCAGTGTTGGCCGATCTTCCAGCGGCATAAAGTCCAGTATACCACATTTTTTGTGAATTGAATGTTACTCTCCCCTCATCATCGATTGGCGCTCCTCCGATAGTGAAAGCTATAGATGAATATACTGGAATTACATCGTAATCTACATTCAAACCAGTTCTTTCTTCGATCCTTCTGATAGTTTGGGCGTACCAAACTTTGGCATCGGAATCTAGATTTCTTAAATCGAGAACACAGTTCTCTCCACTTTGTTCCTCACCGATTTCTAAATCATCTCCGGAATCTTTTCTATACCTGCCACCAGCACTTAACACATCCACTGGTAAATGCAAACTCGTACCTTTTATTGTTAAATGATGTTTAGGAACATTGGACATTCCCTCGAGTTTAATCCCAGCAGACGCTGCTAGTGAAACACCTGTACCAGGACCTTCTGAAATATTACTCCAAAGTCCTTGGTAACCATCCGTTGCTAAGATCACTGCCTTGGCTTGCATACCAAATACTTCTCCAGATTGAATGTTCAAAATCGTTATTCCACGTACTTGTTTGCTGTCCATTACTAATGAAAGCGCTTGTAAATCAGTCCGCCTAACTATCTCTCTTTTGATAACTTGTTCTTCAAGAATCCTTGTAATTTCACGTGTTGTGGAATCTCCACATCCGACGAGGCGAGGTCTACTATGACCTTGACAAGAGGCTGCAAAGGGGAGGCCCCCTTCTCTTCTTTGCAAAACCAATCCCCAATTCTCTAATTTGGCTAAAACATTCATTGCTTCACCACAAACTCTTGCAGCAGCCGACTTATTGGTACCTTCGCCACCTGCTGAAATTGTATCGTCTCGATGGGCAGTAGAGTCTACTTCATCGAAAGAAACAGCGAACCCGCTAACAGGAGACGCGCCCGAGCCCGCCCCTATACTTCTACTATCAATTATGATTGGTTTTGTTCCTGCATCGGACGATGCTATCGCCGCTCGAAGTGCCGCTGGACCGCTGCCGATAATTACAACATCCCAAGATTCCATGTTCTCTCGGACTCTTCGAAAAGATTCCTTCTCAAGAAGATGACGCAGTGAGAGGTTTCTTATTATTTATTATTCGGATACCGAAAGAGCCAATTTTCTAACTGCTTCTGCAGCATCAGTCATCCTAACTCCGGCACTCTCAGGGTGCAAACTAGATGTAAGAGTTGTATGCACAATTGTGGATGAAAGAGTGATTCCGTCTTCACCATTTATTGTCACTTGTACTGGGTGTGGACCTGATACAGTGCTAGGCCATGCGACACCTATCCACAACACCAATGCTGCATCTAATAATCCGTCAAGAGTAACTATTTGTTTGGTCTCTGTCTTCCTACAGGGAACTCTTAGTGTCTGTACTTCTGGCTCTCCATGAGCTGTCACAATCTCAACCTCTATTGTCATGTCTAATTCGCTACCATTATGGACCATTACAAAAAGATCTGATTGGCCGTCTGAGGACCTTGGAGGCAGATCTAAATCCATTCTCCAATTGTTTTCACTTAATTTTAATTCCCCGTTTTTTGATGCGTCGTGTAACCTATCTATCAACCTGAATAGGCCTGGTTGCCATGCTCTAGTATGTGCTAATAGACCTTGGATAGTGTTGATGTTGATCTTAATTTCGGAGTCTGTTAAAAAATCCATAGCAGAAATTTTGTAAACTTCTTTAATTGAATACATCATTTCTTCATTCGATAATAGCCCTCTAGCATTCAGATGTAATGCCGCTAACATATGCTCTAAAGCAGCTGCTGGTTCATGACCGTCTCTTACTTTAGTTACCAGTTCAGTAGACCAATCGTCCCAACTTCCTGCTGTTTCGGGGTCTAAGTGTGCAACTAATACTTCTGTCAGTACTCTTTCCAATATACTATCATGCAAAGTGGGGGCATGCAATGAAAGAAGTGGGAAACGTCTGGAGCGCATAGGTATGGAGCCTTCTAAATAAAATGTATTCAACCAACAAATGAAACCCAAAATGACTGCAAGGCTGATTAAGATTTGACCTAGAATATAACCAGTTTCAAGTTCCCAAACTGCAAATAAGGACAGAGCGGCCAATAATGATGAAAACATCCTGACTCTTTCTCTAAGTACTCTCTCATGAAGCGTATTAAGAATTCTTTCGACACCTGGATAGGCTTCCTTAGATTTGAAGCCCCCGATTCTTAATTGTAGACGGTGTCTTGCAGACATTCTGGCAAACACAGATGATATATTTGGAGGTATTAGAAGTAAAAAATTTATTGAAAATATTGCTATGGCTAATTCCAGAGAGGAATATACCCAATTAGTTAGAATTACTCCCGCAGAAGTGGGAGCTGCTATCGAAAACCAAAATCGGATTGAGGGAGTGTATCTGATTGTTGTAACAAAGGTCCAAAATCTTCGCTGTGAATCAATCCTTTCAATCCTTTTTGAAAACGCTTTATCCTCTCGTGAAGACGTTTCCGCATAAGGAGTCGGTAACATCTCTTTAGAAGGAGGCACGACTCTACGAGGAGGACAATAACCTTGATGCCATCGGAAGAATATATGAATAATATACGGTTTTGCCGACCATCACATTTCTTGAGTCATGTGCTCTCGCACAGACGGGCGATTAGTGTAGTCTGGATATCACCTTGGCCTCCTAAGCCGAGAACCCGGGTTCAAATCCTGGATCGCCCGCCATTAAGAAAAAGCTAGTCCATGACTTCTTCCAGCCTTTGCAACACGGTGGAGGAATTGTTCTAATGGTATCCGGGCGTGCATAGAATTATTCAGATTTTTATCACAATCAGCGAGAGCATCGAGTATTTCGCACCTCAATTCATCAGTGATAGAAATTCTCCTACCGACGACCACTTCATGAATTTGTGAAATTACGTCCTCGGAATCTAATCCGTGTTCATTCATTAATTTATCAACTTCAGCGATGGCCCCGCCAAGTATCTTTTTATTTCGCCCATTTATTTTTTCCCATTTCCACTCTACTACTTTTCCTCGTAAAGCAAGTTCAAGAAGATGCCTGCCTGCTTGCAAAGTTGTTGCTTGTACCAATTTATGTACAGCGGATCTGTCGGAAGCTAAGCCTCTAGATTCAAGCATTTCTAATGTGAATATTGATTTACGAAGATTTCCTTCGCACACATACACAATATCTCCAATTACTCCTTCGTTTTTATCTACTTTTTCTTTGTCACATATAGAATTTAAAGTTGAAACTAATTGTTCTTTGGATGTAGAAGGTATTCTTATCATTTGGGTCCTAGATCTTAATGCATCGATAATTCTGCTAGGAGCTCTTGCAACTAAAATAAATCTAGAAGCGTTTCCTACGGTTTCCATCATACGACGAAGATATGCTTGACGGATATGCCCTAAATGGTCTGCATCTTCCAGAACAATTACTCTACTAACTGGAATTTGTCCATCACCAATTTCAATTTCTCTTCCTGCGGGAGGAATATCTGATGTTTTGGCCTGCATAATTCCTCTATCAAAAGCATCCAAAGACATGCGTCCAGCTAACGTATCCGAAGAATTTATCCCTCCTGGTCTCAAGAAATTTTCAAACTTAGCCATGGCGCCACTGGTTTTTGCAAGATCTCTACATTGGAGAATGTGAGTTGTAGATTCCCAGCTTGGGCCGAGCATTTGTCTGGCGACTAATTTCCAAGAAGCAGTTTTACCGACTCCTGCAGGACCAGTGATTAGTAAATTAGGAGGATTTGGAGATAAACTAGCGGATATCAATGCTTGACGTAAATTTAGAGGTATAGACAGTTCCTCGAAAGTTCGGGGAGAATGCTTTCTAAGCCAACTCGCCATATGATAGCGTCAAAGTGAAGGGTCTTGAACTGAACGATTTCTATTCTGCCTTCAAAACCTTGTGACGACCGCCTTTACGAGGCTTGACGAAAATTCTGTAACCACACGATCTGCAAGATTTGCCTGTTGAGCCTGCTTCGGACCATGCTAAATGGCCACATCGAAGACATTTGTAACGGATTTCTAAGGGGTCCATGGTAGATTCACAATGATTGCATCTAGGTAAGTCGGTTTCACTCCACGGTCTTCTGTCAGTACGGTTGCACTGACGGCATTTGTGAAGAATTAGTTTCTCAGCGCTCTTTGCCATTAAACCCGCCGACCAGCGCCCCCTTCTTGAATATGTGGTTGAATTATTGAGCCCTACGTGCCCTAAAACAGATATCAACAAAGTTCTCAAATATCTTAGCTCCATACTCGGAGTCATTCACTTCGGGGTGAAATTGAAGTCCGAAACGGTCACTTGCATCGTTCTCCATGGCTTGAACTGCACAATTATCACTTATCGCTGTGATTCTGAAACCTTCGGGTATGTCTATGACCTCGTCATTGTGGCTCTCCCATACACCTTGTTTCTCTGGAGTGCCTATGAATAATTGGCCTCCTCCATCAATTAATTCTATTGACGCAGCTCCAAATTCAGGATTAGGAGCCTCCTGAGATTTACCACCATAGTACCCCGCCATAAATTGATGCCCAGCACATATTCCCAGAATTGGGACTTCAAGAGTCAAATACTCGGAACAATTCCCTAATTCGCCAGTTAGTCCAACTCTAGCCGCTCCTCCTGAAAGAATCAAACCGTCAACCTTTCTTAATTCTGAAAGAGGTGTTTTATTAGAAAGAATTTGGGTGTCTACTCCTAGATATCGCAACATCCGCCATTCTCTGTGAGTCCATTGTCCGCCGTTATCAATGACATCGATGATTAATTTCTCCTCAGTCATAGTATATCGAAGGGCAAGAGGGTCATGAATTATCCCCTGAAGTGGCTTCAAAATTGCAACCTTGGGTTGGGTGCGTTTGAAATACACTACCTTTGTCGTGATGCTACTGCCCCGATGGTGTAGTGGCCTATCATGCAGCCCTGTCGAGGCTGCGACCCGGGTTCAAATCCCGGTCGGGGCGCCACTAATCTGAGTTCTCTTCCCACCAGTTTACTTTTTCTTCTGGCTCTGATTCTGAATGTTCATACTTCGGCAGATCTGGTAACATATCTATTGATTCTTCAATTATCTTTTTGTAGCCCACAACTGACATTTTTCCTGGGACAGTGGTGCGCCATTGCCCTGTAAGTTCCCAACCAGGAATAGCATTCGCCCACTCCCTATCCTTCCTTATGAGATAGTCATCATGGGACCAAATCGGACCTACCTCTACATCCATATTCATGCCTTCCCATTCCTCCAATGTACTTATTGGGACGGTGTCATTATTCAGCATTGAATCTTCAGACGTAATAATAGCCTTACTAATCATTCTCAATCCCGCGAAGTTCATCCCAATTCCGGCTAGAAAAAATGGGGCAGAAAAAGCCAACATAAAAATTGAAAATCCCAAATAATCGAGATCAAGGACACCATCACTTAACATCATAAAAGGAACCATTGTAAAAGGTAGACCAAAGCAGAAAAAGAATAGCCCTACGAGGATCATGCCAATTTTTTCTACAGGTGATCCGGGAATAAAATCAGATTGCGCGTTAACCATATCCTAACCAACCAATTCGAAATTACTCCAAGGCCATATTAAAAAATACCCCTAATTTAGATTGATATTCGTCAGAATTACCCCATAATGCGTCTACATGGCCTCTTTGCTCAACATACCATGTAGTAACATTAGCATCATTAGAAATCATTCTTTCCTCAAATGTTTCAGAATGTTCAATCGATACTCTCGGATCTTCTTTTCCATGGGTAAGGAATACCGGCCTGTCTCCCGCGTTGTCCGCTGCTTCTAGCGGTGAACGTTCAGTAAGGCTGATTCCTGCGAGCCATCCTCCGACTCTGACGCCAGGTCCTGCAAAGCTAGACGGGAATCCCAATCGATCTAATTCGTTCTTTATGACTAATGGGAAGTCAAGTACGGCACTATCTAACCACATTGCCCCTATTCCTGGTTCATCTGCAAAAGCAATTGCCGCACCGCCACCAAGTGAGAATGCGGTCATTCCAACTTCTCCCGGAGAATATCCTTTCTCAGAAACTAACCAATCATAAGCTCCCAAGATGTCTTTGTATTCTTTTTGACCGATACTCACATAATCACTGACAACATCGCTATCGCCATAATTCCTCAAATCAAAAGAAAGACTATTGATACCTGCTTCAGCAAGATAGCTTTGCATCAACAACATTTCTGGTTTGCATTTACCATTCTGAGGCATTCCGTGTGTTTGTATTACAACCGGAGCATTTGGATCGACTTCGATATACCATCCTCGAAGAGTTATTCCGGATTCGCCTCTAGGTTCAAATGAG